>Ga0154428_1151_pt3 | contig 18463 bp, 15 predicted proteins | sample RifGroC2_FD_115932 | JGI IMG/M metagenome (GOLD analysis project Ga0154428, IMG submission 115932) | Candidatus Riflebacteria bacterium GWC2_50_8 | reverse complement strand
AAAATATTACGAACGATCGCTTTATTACTGCAATGTACGTTATAATAAATGCAGAGACAGGTGAGATTGAAATGTCATGTGCAGGACATAACCCGGCGTTCGTCGTCAGTGGCCGAGGTATGGAGAAAGCCATTCACGAGAAATCATCAAAAGGCCTACCCTTGGGCATTCTTGAAGATTACGCCTATGAATCGGTCTCATTCAAATTGAAAAAAGACGATCTTCTCTTTCTCTATACCGATGGGGTAACCGAAGCCCGCAACAGCAATGACAAAGAATATGGCGAGAGCAGCCTCAAAAAGTTTCTGACGAGGCCCCGCAGCAAAAATATTGCAGGGGCTCTTCTTGAAGAAGTAGAGACCTTTTCCAGATCAACTAAGCAACATGACGACATAACTGCCGTTTCGATAGAGTTTACCGGGAGAAACTGATATGAGCCAGACCGAAGCTCAGGCGCGTCACTACTGGGAAAAAACCTGGAGTAAATTTTTAAAATACCATGGCATGATTGCGCCATCTGCGAAGCTTGTACAACATCTGTTTAACCATGTCCCCAGAAACGGCACCATTCTCGATCTTGGCTGTGGCGAAGGGCGCAACAGCCTTTATTTAAGTCAGGTCGGTTACAACATAGTCGGCATCGACCTATCATTTAAAGCGGCCAGGGTGATGAAAAACAATTTTTTCGAAGAAGAGCTAAAAGGCCTTGTCATTACTGGCGATGCAAGAGTTCTGCCCTTTCAGAGTGAGTGTGTTGACGCTATTCTAGCTCATCACCTGTTCGACCACCTCGATGCCGCCGGTTACGCATCAGCACTTGATGAAGCCTTCAGAGTTCTCAAGCCTGAAGGCGTAATGCTGATGACGGTCGACAGTTTTGGTGAGTTTGCGAATGACAATCATGCGGTCGTACGTGACGATGGCTCAATCATTTTTGTTAAGGGTGGTTACAAAGGCATGCTGGTGCGCCCGTACCGTGAAGACGAACTGGCAGCGCTCCCTGACAAGGGCTGGAAAATACTTAAAGACGAAATTACTCCGCGGCGCAGCAAAATACTGCTTTTACAGAAAACGACCGACAACAAAAACTGTCAGTAGGTTTATTGGGATTCAAAGCTTTAACAGAGCCTATTTAAAAGCCTGTATGCGCCGATCAGATATCAATTTCTCGCGACACTCGTGATGGCGCGGCGGTAACCTGATTTCTTCCATGTTCCTTTGACCAGTACATAGCCACGTCGGCGGCCTTGATCAAAGAATCCATGTCATCGGCGCAATCCGGGAATACTGAAACGCCGAAGCTGGCGCTGATTTTATGGACAACTCCGGTTACTTCGAGATAGTCATTTTCTATCGAGCGTCTTACCCGCTCAGCAACCGCGACTGCACCTGTCATATCAGTCTCTGGAAGCACCAGAGCAAATTCTTCGCCGCCATAGCGCACGGGCAGGTCATGAGTACGCACGGCACGGCGCAATATCGCGGCCACGTGCCGCAAAACATCATCGCCGGTCTGATGACCGTAATTATCATTCAACGATTTAAAGTGATCAATATCGACCATGATCAATGCGAGGCTGCGCTTAAACCTGGCTGCACGCTTGATTTCATCAAGCAGACGCTGTTTAAAATAGCGATGCAGATAGAGTTTGGTCATGCCATCGGTGATTGCCTGCTCATAAAGTTGAGCGTTTTTAACCGCTGCACCCAGCTGTACAGCAAAAACCTTGATCAGCCTGATATCACGATTGGTAAAGCCATTTGCACCTTCTGCCGCGCAGAGATGCACCAGACCGAGAAATTCACCTTGATTAAGAATCGGCACGACCACAAAAGAAGCGCCGAAAACCTTTCCATCAAGGCGTTTCAGGGTAGCAGGCTGTTCAGACTTGCCCTGCTCGTATTCAAAAGATTCTTTGCGGTCATGCGACATCTGAAGAATGTCAGAATCTTCAAGAGCCAGAGTGTCAGGGAGTTCAGAAGCATCGCCAAGATGACTCATCAGATTAAAAGAACGGTGCTCTTCGTCATAGAGCCAGGTCGAGCCTCGTTCAATCTCAGTGATTTCAGCTATCGCGCTCATGGCCATGTCCAGCAGAGCCTGCAGCTGCAGCTCAGACGAAATCATCTGTGATGCCTGATAGAGAATGCTTACTTCCTGTATCTTTTCGTCAAGCCTGACATTGGCTTCGCGCAGCTCAGAAAGCAACAGAAAATTATTTATGGCAACCGAGATATTACGGGAAAGAGTTTTTAAAAAGCTCATTTCCTTGTCGGTCAACGGCACTTCTTTGAGCTTATGCCCTACGACGAGAAAGCCGATAAGCTTTTCTCTAACCTTGAGGACTGAGATACAGTCAAGGTTATCTTCGACAAAATCATGCAGACAGCTTTTGAGAAAAGTAAAATCCTTTACACGATAGGTAATTTCAGCAGATTCATCCTCAAGGGTTTTTACTTCTTCCTGATTGAGTTCGAAATCGTAGGTTTTGTGAACCAGTTTCCAGGAGCAGCGCAGAGAAACGCGTTTGCTGTAGTTCTCAAAAAGAAAAATGCCGCCCTTGCGGACGCCGAGAGTGCCGAGAAGAAGATGTAAAAGCGATTTCAGCTGGGCATCAAAACTGCTTACGCGGCAAAGCTCGTCACCAATATCGCTCAGAGCCTCAAGAACATACTCATAGCGCAGCACCTGCTGCTGCATTTTCTGTTCAAGGTCAGACATCTGCTCAGACATGTGTGCTTAACCCTTAAATTTTGCGACTGCTTCTTCTTCTTTGTCGAATGGCTGAGCGAACTGCAAAAGCCCCATCATTTCAAAAGTTTTGCGGTTAGTTGGGGTGAGGTTGGTAAATGCCAGCGCACCTTCTGATTCTTCGATAGCTTCGATAACGCCGATCAGAATCGAAATACCTATACTGTTGATCAGGGGCGACTGCTCAAGATTGATTACGATTTTATTAATCGATTTTTCGAGATGCTCAGAGCATATCTCATCAACCTGTTCAGCGCCCAGGTCATTCAGATAACCATTGGTTCTGATGATCAGCACAGTATCATCAACCTGATGCGTTAGAGAGAATTCTTCTGACATAATTGCTTGTTAAGCTCCCTGGCAACTTAAATTCTTCCTGATCTCGTCTCTGTCCTGCTGGAGGAATTTCTCAATAACACATTAGCACAAATAACTTAGATAAACAACAATCATTTATTATCTCTTATGCAAAGAACACAGATATTTTTTGCCTTGCTATTTCCGGCAACTTTTATATATTGCTGTTCTCATGTGGAAATATTCGCACCAACTAACAGTAAGATGGCTGTCCTTTGTGCTGTCGGTGGTTCTGCTGGCAGGCCTGCTCTGGCAAATTTCGGCATCACGCCCTGAAATATTGACCCGAGCCGGCATAACAGCAGAACTGACTCGACTGTCAGTAACAGCCGAATTTCAGCCAATATGGGTATGGCCGGCAGTATTTTTCGCCATAACCATCCTGATGATTCTGGGTGTACCGTCTCTTATCTGCTTTGCCGGACTTCTGATAATCCTGGGTTTTTATCTGGCCTTTATAGTAACCTTTCTCTGTCAGATTTTTGTTACCAGAATATCCATTCACCGCGCCTGGAAGCTGGCAGACAGCGAACCATACCAGAAATCGATCAGTCCCGCCCTCAAATCTCTGCTGTGGCAAAGTCAGGATAAATTCATCACCTTCGCTTTCTGGGCCAGGATTTACTTTGCATACCCGCTGCGCACCATCGACTTTTTAACACCCATGATACAGCCAGATGAGCAGCAACTGGGAAAAACGCTCATGCCCGCTGCTCAAGCGATATTTGTGCGCATGCTGATTCCGACCCTTTGGCTGGATTCTCTTCTGATGCTGATCAAAAACCTTACCCCTGACCCGGCAGCTGACATTTCGCGGTTTCTGCTCTGGTCTTCAGCGCTGGTTGCTTATACAATGCTTCCGAGAGTTCCCGAGCTCTTTGTCGGGCCGGACTCTGTCAAAAGCATACTCAAAAGGATTGAAAACCCGCCGCAAAGTGCCCCCAAAACCGATGCTGCCATTGGCCAGCCACAGAAACAGAATAATACCGCTAAAGCGGCGGCAAAGCCAAAGTCGGCGAACCCGCAGGCAGCAGCAAGTCCGGCCAGCCGCCCAGCTATCGAAATATAAGCTCTGAATCCGGCATCTACAATCTTAATAACAGCCTGAATAGCGTTATCCAGATTATTGGTTGACTAAGCCTCCGATTTTGTTTAAAGCTATAGTGTGTTTTAAATGAAATTTTTATCGGAGGGTAGAATGTCCTACGACACTTCACTTATCAGAGAACTCAAGCACCGGGCTGCCCGCATCAGATGGCTGTCACTTAAAACTACCGCTGAAGCTGGTTCAGGACACCCGACTTCCTGCTGCTCCTGTGCCGAGATTCTTTCTGCACTTTTCTTCAAAGTTATGCGCTATGACCCGAAAAATCCCGGTGCGCACGCCAACGACCGACTGGTAATGTCCAAGGGCCATGCAGCCCCGGCACTCTATGCCGCCTGGTGTGAAGCCGGCTACCTTGACGAAAAAGAGATTTTTACTCTGCGCAAAATGGGCTCGCGCATCGAAGGGCACCCGATGCCCATTCTGCCATTCGTCGATGTCGCAACCGGATCCCTTGGACAGGGCCTTTCAGTAGGTCTCGGTATCTCACTGCAACAACAAAAAGTAGTTAAAAACGGTGCACGAACCTTCGTTCTGCTCGGCGACGGCGAAATGGCCGAAGGCTCGGTCTGGGAAGCATTCGCACTTGCTGACAACATAAAAACCAGCAATCTTATCGCAATTATCGACGTTAATCGCCTTGGACAAAGCCGCGAAACTATGCACGGCCATGACATCCGCACCTATGCCCGCAAAGTCGAAGCATTTGGCTGGGAAGCTATTGTCGTCGAAGACGGCCACAATGTCGAAGCCGTTCTAAAGGGCCTTGAACAGGCCGTCAACGTGTCTGGCAAGCCAGCCTGTGTAATCGTAAAAACCTTAAAAGGCGGCGGGCTCAGCCAGATTGCCGACAAGGAAAACTGGCACGGCAAACCGGTCATGCCGGGACAGGGCCTCGAACAGGCATTGGCCGAAGTAGAACAGGATATAATGAAGTCACCACCGGCACCGGCCATCGCCAGACCAGAAGAAATGGCCGGCAAAATAGTTACCGGTCCGGTTGCCGCGAATGTTGCACCAGCTCCTTATAAACTCGGAGAAAAGGCAGCGACCCGACAGGCAGTAGGGCCGGCCCTGGTTAATCTTGGCAAGGCTGACGAGCGCATATGGGTAATCGATGGCGACACCCAGAACTCTACTTATGCGCAGAAATTCGGCGAAACTTTTCCTGAAAGATTTGTCGAATGTTTCATTGCCGAGCAAAATATGGCAGGAATCGCTGCCGGCCTGGCATCTCGCGGCCTGATTCCTTTCGCTACCACTTTTGGCGCCTTTCTGGCAAGAGCATTTGACCAGATAAGAATGGCAGCACTTTCTGGCCTTAAAGTAAAATTTATCGGAACTCACGCCGGGATCTCGATCGGCGAAGATGGCCCATCACAAATGGCTCTCGAAGACCTGGCATCATTCTCAACTCTGCCAAATGGCGCGGTGTTTTACCCTTCAGATGCAGTATCTGCCTACCATTGCATAGTCAACCTTGCCCGTCATGAAGGCCCCGGGTATATCAGACTTTCGCGGCCAAATTCTGAGGTTCTCTATGATCCGAACGAAAAGTTCCCGATTGGCGGTCTCAAAGTGCTTAAAAAGTCAGATTCCCCTGCCCTGACCGTCATTTCAGCCGGCGTGATCGTACACGAAGCCCTCAAGGCAATCAAGGGTCTGCCAGGCAGTGAAAAGATCCAGCTGGTTGATATGTACAGCCTTAAACCATTCCCGACAGAAGAGCTGACCAAACTGGTTACAGCTTCGGGTGGAAACGTGGCGGTATTTGAAGAGCACGCGATCGAAGGCGGCATTGGGGCAACCGTGGCCCTGAAACTGGCCGGACATATCAAATCTTTCAAACACGTGGCCGTAACAAGTGTACCCAAGTCAGGTACACCTGAACAATTGCTCGCATCATTCGGTCTGTCGGCTGACAAAATCGCTGAAACACTGAAGAGCCTTATTGGATAAGCCCGGATAAATCGGAGCAAGTCCGTATAAAAACTACGGACAAACAACATCAGGGTACAGATGTTGTTTGTCCGTTTTTTTTATTTTAGAAAAATATTTTAAAATTTTCTGGTATTTTGCCGCCTTTTAGCGGAGTAATTCGTTTGCCGGTGCCCGCGGTTGTTTGCCGATGTTTGCTGAAGTCAGCGCAGAAATCGTTAAGAAAACATCATTCGTGGCCGAAAAGGTTTATGGATTTGTTTGCCTCCTTATTTTTCAGGTCCGGGTATAACCCGGATCTTTTTTTTTAAGATTTATGTGGCAGAATCGGGCTTTTATGGTAAATTAGCAGCATGTACATAATAGGAATTTGCGGTTTATCCGGTTCTGGCAAGAGCAGTGTTTCAAGAGCGGTTCTCGAGAGGTTTCCCGGGAAAATCTGCGTTCTTGAGCACGACATGTATTACTACGCGAAGAAAGACAAACCCACGATCAAGAACTACGATCATCCTGACGCACTGGAAACCGGCCTGTTGATTAACCACATCAATGAACTTCGAAACGGACGCGCCATTGAACGCCCGATCTATGATTTCAAAGTATCAGACAGGCACAGTGATACGGTAATGGTAGAGCCCAGACCAATTCTTATCGTTGAAGGGCTGTTGATTTTTAACATTCCCGAACTTATGCCTCTTTTTGATCTGCGCATCTACATAGACGTCTCTCTCGACAAGGCGATCATTCGCCGAATCAAGCGCGACCACTGCGATCGCGGCAGAACAGTGCAAAGCATCATTACCCAGTATGAAAACACAGTTCGCGATGCGGCAATAAACATGGTACAGCCGTCAAGGTACCTGGCTGACCTGATTATTCCGCAAGGCGCCAGCAACCTGGTAGCGCTCGAAGTTCTCTACGGTAAAATACGCGATCTGCTCTCGACCGGGGATCACCCTGACGGTTTCATCAAGAACTCTGAAGACATTTAAAGAAGGCCGTTTTCTCTGAAGCTGAAATAACCCTTGTCGTCACGCCCGACGATTACATGATCGAGCATGCGTAGATCAAGTGCTTCAGCTGCGGCAACAAGCGACCTGGTAATGTTAATATCAGCATTCGAAGGACGAAGTTGCCCGGTCGGGTGATTATGGACAACAATTATGCCGGTGGCATGCAGCGCCATGGCTCTTTTCATTATTTTTCTTGGATAAACCGCGGTCTGGTCTTCTGTTCCGGTTGAAATAACCTCATCCTTGATAACCCGGTTCATATTATTCACAAAAATTACCCTGAGCTGCTCTTCTGGCAAGGATTCCATTGAAGAGCCAAGATAGGTCATCAAAGCTGAGCCTGAAGCGATAGCCGGAATGGCGTCAACAATTTTTATCCGGTTGATACGCTGCATGATAGCGCGTGACATTATGATCAGCCGGGCAGACGCAGCTCCAACGCCAGCGACGCCGCACAATTGCTGAAAATCTGCCGCAAAGACTTTTTCCAGACTGCCGAATTCTTTTATAAGCGCTTTGGCAGCCGGCTTGGTGTCTTTCTGGGCAAAGGTATAAAAAAGCAGAATTTCAAGAATTTCATGGTCAGAAAAGCCATCGAACCCGGTGTCGTCAAATCTCTTTCTAAGTCGATCTCGGTGCCCGGCATTCTCGTTCACATCGCTGCCTCCTCGTCATTAGCCTCTCAGCAGCATTTTAACACAAACTCACACAAATCTTCAAAATCGAATTTCGCTGCAAAAAGGCTTGCCGAAAATTCCTTAAAGGATTAGACTCAGCAGATAAGTTCGCAAAATAAGGGCTGAAAAAGGACAAGGAGATTGAATATGACAGAGCAAAGCTGCCTTAACTATCTTGGTGTTACCGGCTGTAGAAACATCTATTTAAACAGGCCGGTTGCAGAGCTTGTAGAACGCGCAGTCATTTCCGGCGAAGGTCGAATTGCCGCCAATGGCGCATTACTGGTCGACCGCAACAACGGCGAGAGATTCGGCAGATCACCGAACGATCGCTTTATTGTCAAAACCCATGGCACCGAAGACGTCTGGTGGGGCGACATAAACCGTCCGCTCGAAACCGAAAACTGGCAGAAAGTTTTTCAGGCCGCCAAAAACTACCTCAAAAACCGCGATGTATTTGTATTTGACGGCTTCGCCGGTGCTGCCCCTGAATATAGACTACAGGTAAGAGTGGTAGCTGAAAAAGCCTGGCATGCCCTTTTTGCTGAAACACTTTTTATTAACTGCGAAAATCCATCTGAATTGAAAGAAACTCCCGACTTTACCGTTCTGAATGTGGCAGACATGCGACTCCCGGAATGGAAAAACATGGGGCTGAACTCAGAAGTTGCCATATTAGTTAATTTTGCCGAGAAAATAGTGCTGATCGCAGGCTCACACTACGGCGGAGAAATCAAAAAGAGTATTTTCTCAGTACTTAACTACCTACTGCCCAAACGTGGCGTTTTTCCAATGCACTGCTCGGCAAACGTCAGCGAGAACGGCGAAACAGCACTGTTTTTTGGCCTTTCAGGAACCGGCAAAACCACACTTTCTGCAGACCCTGAACGCCGACTGATCGGTGACGACGAGCACGGCTGGCACGATCACGGCATCTTTAACTTTGAAGGCGGCTGTTACGCAAAATGCATCAAGCTCTCTCAGGAAGCGGAACCGCAGATATTTAATGCTATCAGGTTCGGTTCAATTCTTGAAAATGTAGTTGTCGACGAGCATCGCACACCAGACTACGATTCTGATGCCATCACCGAAAATACGAGAGCTACCTACCCGACCAAACATATTGACAACTGTGTCAAGGAAGGTGTTGGCGGGCACCCGAAGAACGTTTTCTTCCTGGCAGCAGACGCATTCGGCGTCTTGCCGCCAATTGCCAGACTGACCCCCGAACAGGCAATGTATCACTTCCTCTCTGGATATACAGCTAAACTGGCTGGAACTGAGGCTGGCGTAACTGAACCCACGGCTACATTCTCGGCATGTTTTGGTGCCCCATTTATGGTGCTGCATCCATTTACCTATGCCAAAATGCTTGGCGAATGCATGAAAAAGCATGGTACCAGGCTCTGGCTGGTTAACACCGGCTGGAGTGGCGGGGCATACGGCCATGGCAGCAGAATGAAGATAAAGTATACCCGTGCACTGTTAAAAGCAGCCCTTGATGGTAGTTTGAACAATGTCGAATTCAAAAAAGATCCGATATTTGCTGTAGAAATACCGGCACAGTGCCCTGGTGTCCCAGTAGAGATCCTGACCCCGCAAAATACCTGGCAGGACAAAGCTCAATTCACCAAGACCGCCAATGCTCTGGCCGTGCGCTTTAACGAAAACTTCAAGAAGTATGCTTCGCAGTCAAGCTCCGAAGTATGCAACGCCGGGCCTGTTGTTAAAGCCGAAGCAACCGCCTGATTCGCCCCTAACTCTCTCTTCTAAAACAAGGCGGGGCCACCCTGTTGGTGGCCCCGCCTTTGTTTATACTTATTCCAATGCTATCCAGCAATTTCATTTTTGCCAGAGAAGCTAGGCTGCGTCCTTTTGAGCTGTCGCTTCAAGCACCAACTGCTGTTTTTCGGTTGCCGGTTCGCCTGATTTTCCTTCTGCTTCGCGCAGTTCGCGCATAAAATCTTCTTCCTGATGAGCCATCTGGCGATCGACATAGTCTGCGGTCATCAAGATCTGCTTTCGATTATTTTCACGAAGCATGAACATGTCATTACGCAAAATCCGTTCAAAAACAGCGCGCAGTCCGCGTGCCCCGATTTTCTTTTCGAGAGCAATGTCGACAATGCGATCTAGACCACATTCTTCAAACACCAGTTCGCAGCCATCGAGTTCGCAAAGCTTGGCATACTGACGAACTATCGCATTTTTTGGTTCGCTCAGGATGCGCTTGAATTCTTTTTTGCCAAGACCATTCAGGGCGACTTTTACCGGCAGGCGACCGATAAACTCAGGAATAAATCCGTATTCCATGAAGTCTTCAGCTTCTGCTCTGTGAAACAGACTGTAATCTGCCTTGTCAATCGGCTGTGGATCGTTGTTGAAACCAATAAAGGCACCTTTGCGCGTGCGTTTCGCGATGATTCTCTCTAGACCGACGAAAGCGCCACCACAGATAAACAAAATATGGCGGGTATCCATCTTAACCACCTGCTGTGAAGTCGGGTTCTTGCGACCGCCAGCAAGCGGAACATTGGCTACCGTTCCTTCGATCAGCTTGAGAAATGACTGCTGTACGCCTTCTCCTGAAACGTCACGCGAAATCGAGACATTGCCGGAAGTTTTCGTCTTCTTGTCAATTTCATCGAGATAGACGATACCCTTCTGCGCCTCTTCGACTTCATAGTTTGCATCGATCAGCAGCGTCAGCAAGACGTTTTCGACGTCATCGCCGACGTAGCCGGCTTCAGTAAAGCTGGTGCAGTCGCCAATGGCAAAAGGAACCCGCAAAATTTTGGATAATGTGCGCGCCAGCAGGGTCTTGCCGCTGCCTGTCGGACCAAGCAGCAAAATGTTCGACTTTTCGAACTCGACATCGCTGTCGTCGATCATTGATAAAATCTTGTAATGGTTGTAAACAGCCAGAGAAATGACTTTCTTGGCGGTTTCCTGGCCGATAACGTATTCAGAAAGGGCATCAAAAATCTTTTTGGGCGAGTAATCGCGCACGATCTGCTTCAGATCAACCTTATTTGGCTGATCGCCCGTTTTTAACGAGTTTTTGACACTGGTGTCCTTGCGAACAAAAATATCACTTGCTGTTGACACGCAGCTTTTACAAAGCAGCGCACCATCAGTATTTTTAACAAAATCGCCACCCTTACGCAGGTCTTTTCCGCAAAACACGCAGTAACTCATAGCTATCTCCAGTCAATTATTCACCTGAGAACAGGAACACTCATTGTAACCCAAATCTGATCAGGTTTAAAGTCTTTTTGGATAAAAAAAAGCTGCCGACAACAAGCCGGCAGCTTTTTTATAGAATCTTATTCGTTATGAGCTTCGTTGAACTGTCTGATTTCGCGAATGTCTTTGGCAGTAAGAACAGCGCCATTGTAGGCGGAGGCTATGATACCGCGTTTTGCAAATACCTTGTCGATTTCGACAAGATTCTTGCCTTCGAAATGGTCTTTGTCAGCAGTTACGATAGCATTGTAGCCATCGATAAATTTTGCGCTGCTGCTCTTGAGGTTATAGTGACTGCGATAAATCAGCACGTCAGAGATTTCTTTACCAAGAGCTTTTCTGATGTCCCAGAGGAGGGCGCCCCAGATTTTGCCGTCGGCATGAACTTCACCCTGAATATCTTCGGGGTAATGCAGATCGTTTTCAAGAATGCGCAGATAGGGTTTTCCCATTTTGGCGACAACCCATTCGCCGAGAAGCGGATCATCCGTTACGGTGCAAGCAAAATAATCGGCCTGACCTTCGTTGATGGCTCCGGATTCACCACTGTAGGTGAGGTTTTTGATCGAATTCAACACTGCGTGTGAATACTCATGATAAGCAACCGAAGCTTCGCGAGCCAGGCAGTTAAACTTGTTGCCATCGCCAAATGCGAATGAATTCTGCCAGGGGCTGAAGTATGCGTTGTCATAGTTGTCGCCGAGGTGAACAATTGCCTTCATCGGGCGATCAAGTTTGTCATGGCCAAGTGTCGCATAATAATCGTGAATCGTGTTTATGTAGTTATACATGCCGATTTCGTCAAAATGAGTGTTATCGACATCATAAATGTGAATGCTGTCTTCACGATCTGATTCCGGACCATCTTCGTTATCAATAGCAGCGAATTTACCGGTCGGAGTAGTGGCGGTAAGGTTGAGAAGTTCTTCTTTGGTGATTTCGCACTTAAGCGGATTGGTAACATATACTGCACCAAGACCAGTGTGAAAGTTCATTTCGTTGTTAACCTGCATAATGTCGCCGGTTTCAGCATCAACAATTACTTCCCAGTCGCCGATCGGATTTTCTACTGCCAGTCTGGTCACATATGCCATTTTGGCGGTGCCATCGTCATCGGCAACAATCTGCAGTTCAGCTTCAGGCACTGAGCGGAATTTGTCAGCCTTGATGGCTGCCTTGGCCAGGCCGATTGCCTGATAGCGCTCAAGAGAAATCTGGTTGGTAATTTCATTGACTTCTGGCAGCGAGCCGTTAGCGAGAGTTACCACGCCTTCTTTGCTGATTGTAATTTCAATCACGGCGTTACGAACGAAAACGCCGTCGATAATCATGTTCCAGGCTACATAATTTACGCCATCTTTTTCGAAATTTTTCATCATTCTCAGGAAATCTACATCTGATCTCGGGAGATTGAACAAGGCCGCGTTTTCCTGAATGTAGTCTCTGGCTGCAACTCCGATGTTGCCTGAGAGAGGAGACGAAAGAGTACCCCTTACACTGGAAAGTCTTTTGCCGTCGTCAGTCACAGAAAGCATTTCGATGCCTTCAAGCAGTGCTTTGTTGTTAAACAGCTTGCGGATAAATTCCTGAGAAACGGTTACCTTTTTGGCTTCCTTTATTCCAGTATTGATCTGGGTTGGTGAAACATCAAAGGCAAATGCCTGGGTACAACAAAAAACCGCCGCAATTACGGCAACCAGCTTTTTCTTCATATTCTTAATCTCCTCCATACAGAATTGCTTGAATACAAGTTTATCATTCTTTACCCTGCACCCGCAAGCTATAATTGCCCCAAATATGCAATGCGCTAAAACACAGAAGAGAGACAGATAATTTAATCTGTCTCTCTTCTGAGCGCCCCCCAGGGGATTCGAACCCCTGTCGCAGCCTTGAAAGGGCCGTGTCCTGGGCCTCTAGACGAGGGGGGCAGACAATGTTTTCGCGAGAATGGGCCCAGCAGGACTTGAACCTGCGACAATCCGGTTATGAGCCGGAGGCTCTAACCAACTGAGCTATAGGCCCGCGATGCGACAATCATCATAACATAGAGAAATAATGATTGCAAGCACTTTTTTTATTCCATGTAGAATTCTTTTAGTTTCTTGGAACGGCTGGGGTGCCTGAGTTTGCGCAACGCCTTGGCTTCGATCTGACGAATACGTTCTCTGGTAACACCAAACTTCTGGCCAACCTCTTCAAGCGTTCGCTGCCAACCGTCTTCGAGTCCAAAACGATACTTGATTACCCGAGATTCGCGCTCAGTAAGAGTTGCCAGAACCTTGTTGATCTGCTCTTTCAAGATAAGATTGAACGCAGTTTCGGCAGGCGGAAGCGCTGATTTATCTTCAACAAAGTCACCAAGATGGGAATCTTCTTCGCCATTGATCGGGGTCTCAAGCGAAATCGGATCCATGGCGGTCTTCATGATATTCTTTACTTTTTCAACCGGCAACCCGACCTCAACAGCCAGTTCCTCAACTGCCGGGTCACGGCCAAGTTTTTGAACCAGCTTGCGCGAAGCCTTGCGCAGCTTGTTGATAGTTTCAACCATATGCACCGGGATGCGTATGGTTCTGGCCTGGTCTGCTATGGCACGGGTAATTGCCTGGCGGATCCACCAGATTGCGTATGTCGAAAACTTGTAGCCCTTGCGGTATTTGAACTTTTCAACCGCCCGGATAAGCCCCTGGTTTCCTTCTTGAATGAGGTCAAGAAACAGAAGACCGCGCTTGGTATACTTTTTGGCAACTGATACAACCAGCCTGAGGTTTGCTTCGATCAGTTTGCGCTGAGCTTCCTGGTCGCCGTGCTCTATACGCTTGGCAAGAGTAACTTCTTCCTGCATGGTCAACAATCTGATCTTGCCGATTTCGCGCAGATAAACACGAACCGAGTCATCAATATCATCAAAGTCCTGCTGCTGCTTGTCTTCTTCTTCCTTCTTCTCTTCAGCAACAGGCAGCTTCTTGTCGAGCCTTACTTCATCGTCATCAACAAGCTCAACACTCTTTTCCATGAGCTCGTTGATAATGTCTTCAAAGGCTTCAGTCGGCAATCCATCCGGCAACAGCCGGTTGATTTCCTGGTATGACAGATAACCCTGCCGGGTTCCGATTTCTATAAGTTCCGCTCTGACTTCGTCGAGAGTCAGCGTTTCTTTTTTTCGAGCAACCTTACCTTTGGCCTGTGCGGCCTGCTCAGTAGTCATAATTTTCCCTCATTCTGGAGTGAATCAATACAACATGTCCATCTTGCGTCTGATATCTACCTGTTCCACACTCAACTGCGCCATCAAAGTGTCGTCTCCAGCTCTTTCCGCTTCCCTGATGTGCTGCTGTAACGCCTTCAGCTCCGCTTCAAACCGGTGTTTGACCAGACCCTTTACGCATTCCATAAAAGGTTCGGCCGGGCGATCTCCGAGAGTTGTTATCAACTCACTGAGTCGCGACACCAGGCCCGAGTCGTCGAGAGCCGCCAGAATCTCTGCTGGTTTTAACGAACCACCTGCCACTTCCTGTTGAAAGCTTATTGCTTCAAAGATTTGTCTTAAGCGGGGGTCGGAAAAATCATCAGGACCAAGCAGCGCTCTTACCCGGTCAAGTTCTTCAGGGTGCTCAAGCAGATGCATAAGCACCCATTCCTGACGCTGAGTTTCGGCATTCAGTCTGGGCGAGATAAAGTTTCGTTTCTTGTGAGGCTCTGCGGCCGATGCCGTAGAGCTGCCTGCGAACTCTTTTTCAAGTACAAGGGGGTCCATATCCAGCAGTTTCGAGATTTTTCGTGTTACTTCACTTCTCGCAATTGAACTGTGAATAGCGGGGACAAGTTCCTTGAAGTCCTGAATAAGTTTTTCCTTTACTGGTATTTCGAGGGGAGGCTTTAGACCACGGGTGTGCGTCTCAATGAGAAAAGTATATATATCAGTGGCTTTTTCAAGCAGTTTTTTGAAACTGTCAGCCCCTTCTCGCGCAACAAAACTATCGGGGTCGTCTGTAGGATCGGAAAAGCTGATCACCCGCGCATTTACCGGGGCATCTTTCTGCATGGAAATAGCGCGTAGAGTCGCGCGTTGCCCAGCAGTATCAGCATCATAGCAGAAATAAATGGTTTCGCAGTTGCGGGCGAGCATGTGAATCTGATCAGGAGAAATAGCTGTGCCAAGAGCCGCAACAGCATTCTTTATGCCGTTCTGCCAGAGGCTTATCACATCCAGATAGCCCTCGACCACGATCACAGAATTAAGCCGCCTTATCGCCGGCAGTGCTTCACGGAAATTGTAGAGCAGCTTGCGCTTATTAAAAGTCTCACCCTCAGCACTATTGAGGTATTTTGGTTCGTCTTCGGGCACAAGAACACGACCGCCAAACCCGGCAACCCGTCCGTGTACATCAAATATAGGTATCATCAGTCGATTGCGAAAAACGTCGTAGCAACCGTCGCCCTGATTTCTTGGGCGCACCAGACCTGCTTTTTCGAGCTGCTGTAGATCCTGGGAGGCGCGGCCAAAACGAGTGGATATCGCATCCCATGAATTTGGTGCCACGCCAATTCGAAATTTCTGTGCGGTCTCCGATGAAATCTTGCGTTTTTTCAGATAGTCTCTTGCTGCTGCACCTGTCGAACTGTCGTGCAAACATTGCTCGTAAAATTTGCTGGCCATGTCGAGAAAATTATACAGATCGGCCCGCGAATCAGCTTCTGGATCATAATCTTCAGGGATCGCCACTCCGCAGCGGCTGGCCAGATAACGCACAGCCTCGGGAAAGGTCTGATGCTCAAGCTCCATAAGATACCTGAATACGTCGCCGCCTTTGCCACAACCGAAACAGTGATATATCTGCTTGTCGGCTATCACGTGAAAGCTTGGGGTTTTTTCCTTGTGGAACGGGCAAAGGGCCTTGTAACTATTACCAGCGGGAATCAGCCGTACATGCTCACCGATAATCTGAACGATATCGGTTCTCTCTCGTATCAACGCTATTATTTCGTTTGAAATAAAGCCCAAGAAAAACCCCTGATTACAAAAAAACGTACAAAACTCGACCCGAATTTGCAATGATATTAGAATTGCGATTAAATGTCAAGAATCATGAACGTTTTTTGTTTCAGATGCGGTCAATGATCCTGGCCAGCACCAGGGCCGAAGCAACACAAAGTGCCGCAGCCAGATAAATCATGGCAGACAGCCAGAAGGTTTTTTGTTCAATGAGATTATACGGGTACATTGCGAAAAGCATATAATCTGGCACCCGCTTAAGAGGGGCCGCCGCTATCAGCCAGCTTTCACCACCCATAGAGTCGACCATATACTGTTGGACTTCGGTGCTGACAATCTGCTCGTGCATCTGACCAACAAATGGATATTTGTTAAAATCACGCGGAAACGGCAGTTGACTCCGCTGCCGTGGCACCATCGCGAGACGTATCGGATCGTCTTTAAGATACTGATTGTCGACATTACGCTGAATCTGGCGCTGAAGATAGCGTTGTGCAAAAGTTACAGTACCCTGCCAGATGTATAGAAGCCAGGGGTCCTTTTCATTTCCGCGCTCTACAAAGCTTGTGTAAACATAATGCCGCCGGTCTGCCAGCCAGAATTCATTGACCCGACCAAGATTCTCAAACGTCCTCAACAAGCTGGCGCCAGTGTCTCCCAATACGTCGGCGAAACTGTCAGCAAAAGAATCAATCATCATGTCGCTGACCTTATCCTGGAGACTCTCTTCATCACCGCGCTGTGTTATAAAAATTCGCCGCGAAATCGCCGGCATTATCTTTTTAACAAGATCACTCGAAGAACGCTCGGCCGGCCAGGCAAACTGCGTGTTTCCGTTACGGTCAACGATGTGCAGGCGGCTGATGGCGTCTTTGCGACCGAGATCGACAGATAGCTCTTCAAGTCCTTTAACATTGAGATCACGCACTACTTTTAAGCTGGAAACCCGTTGATAAATCGATTCAAGATTGCGCACTGCCACCTGATAATTTTCGTCAATACTTTCGATTCTATCCGACAGTCTGGCAAATGTTTCCTGCGACAACATTCGGCTGAATGCGTCGCGATACTGGGCCCCCATTACCAGAATGACCAGCACCGGCACTACAGCAGCAAACAGCACAACGAATTGTCTCAGAGAAAGGCCAAAACAGACAGGCTTTGCATGCATCCCTTCTCCCGACTCACCAACAATTTTCTGGCCAACAGCAGCTCTGGCTACAATCAGTAACCAGACCAGAATCAGAATCTTGAGAAAGGTAGAAATATCTTTATAAAAACCTTTTGGTGACAGCTCAAGACAGAAAAGAGCCTTATCTGGCGTAAAGAATTCGGTGACCAGAAGCAGGTCTTCTGATTCATCCAGCGCTTCAAAATTATTGCGCAGAACAGAGATTTTCTTAGCCAGCCCAGCATGCGAAAAGTTGCGGGAACGAAGCTCGATTTTTGTCGGCAGCGACTTTGCAGGATTCGCCAGATCAATCAGTCCGTACACCCTGTGCCCTCGCGCCTCATCGTTTATCGAAGCAAGCAGATGCTCCAGAGCCATGTTTTCTGGCATTGCCGACTCGCTGAAATATGCCAGAAGCCCCCCATTCAAACGCGTTTCAGGCTCAGGGGCATGAAACGTGTTCCAATAAAAGTGGCCTGGCTTTCCATTCATCATTACACGCAGCAATGACGATTTTTCCTGGGCGACCTCCGAGGGCGTAATACCACCAATGAAAGCATCGAAAAACGGTCGGTAGCGAAGCAGCAAAGAGTTCTTGCCCGTTGTATCCGGCTGAATGAGAGCTTCAAAAATCTTCTGCAACATTGCCCGCCGGGTTTCGCTCTGCCCTTTTAGACTCAATGCGCTTGCATCAGGGGCAAAAAATCTGAAGTTAATGAACCCGAAGCCATCTTCCCTGAAACTGGCAATAGATCTTTCGATAACCGGCGCCTTAAAGTCTTCTTCGGCAAGATTGCCATACAAAAAATTCAGACGCCGCTGAATGTACAAGCGGTCATCAGCATCACGGCGCAAGCGCAGTAAATTTTGCTGAATTTCAGCGACAGAAGAATCTTTTAGACCGGCAATCCGCTGCCCGCGAATAAAATGCCAGCCCATAAAAGCCAGAAATGACGGTACAACAGCAAAAACAAAGAAAAACGCCAGAGCAAACCGCATGCTTGTTACGCCGTCGCCATTTTTTGATTTCATCTGCCGTGACTTCCTGATATGAATTAGGTATCTTCTACTGACTGAATGATATTGCAATAATGACAAGGTAGCAATATTCTGATATCATAAAAGTGGAAGGTACTAATGACAGACCCGAGGGAACCATGAAAAAAACTGGTTTTACTGTTCTTCTCATAACGATGCTTGCCGTCGCG
>Ga0154428_1143_pt1 | contig 18852 bp, 12 predicted proteins | sample RifGroC2_FD_115932 | JGI IMG/M metagenome (GOLD analysis project Ga0154428, IMG submission 115932) | Candidatus Riflebacteria bacterium GWC2_50_8 | reverse complement strand
GGCCTGGGCATCAGCAATTCTGTCTTCACCAGCGATATTCAGCCCCAGCCGACTCTGAGTAACTACCTGGTTGAAATCAAACAATGCGTTGAGATTCAATTTGGTAGCATCAGTTTCATTCGCGCTGACAAATCCGGTATAGAAGACCTTGGGATTGGCTTTCTGCAGGGTGATAACATCACTGACATCACCAGTATTAGCAGCAGCGGTCAGCTGATAGATATACGGGGCATGATAGTGAGCTCTTGCCCGGAAAGTAATGTCGCGCCCAACGGGAACGGTATTGAACTGTACACGACCAGTTTCGTCGCTGACCTGTATTTCTCCGATAGTCCAGACAGTAGCGGTGGGGCTTTCTTTGAAAACCATCGCCACTTCAGCGCCGATAAGAGGAATATTACCGTCGGCACTCTTGACTATGGCTTCGAAGACTCCAACCGCGTCAGACAGTTCGATAGTACCAAGATCCAGATCGGCGGCAAGAATAACACCAGATGTTGCTATTCCGGTGAATTCAAGAACCTTTCTGGGCTCGAAACCGCTCTTCTGAATTTCAAGGCTGGGAATTACAAATTCACCAACCGGCAGATAGAATGCAAAGGCACCTGAAGCATCAGTACTGGTTGCCAGCTGACGCTGGAACATGTTTACTTTGGCTGCAACAACCGGAGTAGTGCTGTCTTTGAGAACAACCTTTCCTGATATCTTCTTAACAGAAGTGCCGAGAGCCAGTTCTTCGACCAACGGAGTAGTACCAATGGTTACAACACGGCTGAAGAACTGAGTACCATACTTGCTGGTAATTACCTTGATGCGGTAAGTGCCAGCAGGAACATTTCTGATAAACCAGCGACCATCGACCGGGCTGGTATATGCAGTCGGGAATGGAACAGTTTTGAGAGTGTAATCTGTTGCATCGCCAATCTTTTCGACAGGATAAAGTGCTATTACTGCATCCTGCTGATTAAAGACGGCTGTTGTGTCTACAGCATGCTTCAAAGTACCTTCGATAATGCCATAAGCAACCGGGCAGTCGATCGTAGCACCAATCGAATAAGTGCTTGTACCAAGCTGTTCATAAGTAGGAACTGTCAGGCCCGGCTTCCAGCCCCATGTAACCATGGTTCTTACGCCAGACATGTCTTCACGATGAAAAACCATACCGATGTTTGCCTTGCCTGAGCGGGTCGGCACTTCAAACGACATGTTTTCAGTCGGCGGATTGAAGGGGTCAAAGAAGAGATCGCGCATACCGACGACATACTGCATGAAAGAACCCTTGAGCAATTCTTCATCAGTTACATTACGATTGCCATCAATAGCTATAATGCTCATCCCTGATGATTCAGGAACACCGGTTTCAAAAGCATTAGTGATAGCATAGCTGATGCTTGCGATATCACCGATTACTGGAACGGCTTTGGCAACCAGAATTGAGCCAAGGTCATTTGTCTTGCCTGGTTCAACCAGAACACCCATTCTGAATACTCTTACACGGCCAGGAACCATGTCAATGCTGACCATATAGTTGGCGCCAGGTGAAAGAGATTCTACAGAGAATGAACCGTCTGTTTTCATGTAACCTGGAGCCCAGTTCTCTCCGGCACTTACTTCAATCATCGCAGCGCTTATCGCCTGGCCATTTTCGTCGATCAGGCGACCGACAATCTTACCGGCTACCGGCACTACAACATTTACTTCCATAACGTTGCTGGTGGCGAAGCTCGCGACAAAGTTCTCAGTGCGAGCGCGGCCGTAATCTACGTTCTCGCAATTAAAGCCGTAATCAGTCTTAACAAAAGCAACCAGGAACTGTGGAACATTTTCGAACACAAACTGTCCATACTCATCGGTCATTGTCCACTGGCCCTGCTCAAGAGAATTCTGCAGGCTGTAAGTTGTAGGATCAGCCACCTCAGTAGTCTGCCTTACAGCAAATTTTGAGCTGGCAACAGTTGTATAAGTTTCTGTGGGGAGAGTCATGGCAAGGTTAACCGACACGCCAGGAGCGCTTAGCGGGTTACCATCTGCATCGACAAGTTGCCCAACAACCCTGAAACCATCAAACAGATCGATGTTCAGCGGAGCAACTTCAGGATCAGCCGGAACCGACACGGCGGTCAGCTTTTTCACGGCTTTACCCGGTTCTGCGGGAACAACAACTATGTCATAGATCATGCTCGAGTCAAGGCCACGCAGCTTAAAGCTGTATCTTCCGTTAGTATCGGGCATGATCGCATCGGCCCGGATACTGCTAATAGTGCCAAACTGCTCAAGAAGAGCATTCTGACCGGCCGGAATAGCTTCAATATATGCGGGAACATTAGTGCTGCCGATTATCATGCCGCCTTCGCCAACGGTTATGACAACGCCCTCGGTCGGAAGGCTTGCAGTACCATTAACAGAAAGCTTGAGCGGTGAACCGGGGGTGAAGCCCATCGGAACAACAGCCTGCAGATAGTAATCGACACCGTCTTCAACTTCGAAGAAGAAGTTGCCGGAAGGACCACAACGAACAACATTATCGCCCATCATGGCAGGATAAGGAATGAAGCTTTCGCCATCAACAAGGCTGCTGCGTGCAGTTGGCTTTCTCATTACCAGAACAGATGCATCGAAGATCGGTTCTGCGTCCAGGCCAACCACTTTGCCGAACACCGGCACACCGGGGACAACAGCTATATTCATCTGCAGGTCAAGGTCGGACGGCATAAGAACATCTATTGCCTTTGGAGAGCCCATCATCGGCACGGCATAGCCGATATAATGGTCAGCAGCGAGATAAGCGCTGTATTCTCCGGCACTGATGTTTATGCGTATCGGCTTGATTGATTCATCGCTGAAATCAGCGCCGGCACGCATCAGAACGATCTGGCCATCCATCGGCATTCCTGAGAATGTAAAGGTGCCATACAGAGATTTGAGTTCTTTGAGAGCAACATCAAAAGTTCTGCCAGTTGCCGGGGTAAGAACACTTTCGATAGTTCTTCCCAGATACTTGCTGCCGGCTTCCGGCATATAGGCAAGTCGCAGGGCATAGTTAACCGGAACCTGAAGCGGGAAACCAACGGTTTCGTCAACATTAGTCACAAGCGGCCAGGCAAGTCTGCCGGTAGTGTTAATCGGGTCTTCAGTAAAGCCGATTGCAATGTCATCAGCATTGGTTATTATGGCAGGATCCTGAGAACACTGAACAGTCAGCGCACCCAGACCTCTGAAAGGTTCGTTGCGAATCAAATCTGCACTTACCAGGAATGGCGAAGAAAGATGTCTGAAAACGGCTTTCCAGCCAAATTCCCAGGCCCATTCTGCTTCTTCCGGGTAAACCGCGTCAAAGGCTTCGTAAGCTACGAACACGTATTCACGGCCAGGTTTTACGTTTTTAAAACGGAAAGCTCCGTTAAAATAGGTAGCAAACAGTGGACGTTCCAGCTGTTCACCATCCATACCGGGCATGCCAGTAGTTCCTGTATTGTAGATGTCTTTGGCTACCGGACCGGCCCGGAATTTATCGAGAGACATGAGCACGCCAATGTAGCGATTCTCTCGCCCGGCTGCCAGGTTGGTAGCATTGATAGCCACGTTGGCTGGCTTGAGCCAGGTCAGGGGAATTGCTTCTGCCTGATTCATCGTCAGCATGGTCAGACCGGTTGAAGAATACACCTCATAAACATACTGATCATCACCGGCCTGATCTTTAACTGTGCTTTGTTTCCAGAAATCATTGCCTCTGAAGCCATAAACAAAGCCCTGCTGTTCAGTAGTCAGCGGTGGCACATATAGATTCATGCGGCCAAGATCATCTGAATCAATCCAGGTAAGGTACCAGTGCGGAGCCCTGAAATTGAGATCCGGGTTGGAGAAAAGGAACAGGCTACCGCCGGCCTGTGGCAGAGCCGCGCCAGCAGAATCTCTGGTAACCATTTTAATTGGCACCAGACTGGTCGGATTAAGATCAATATTAAAGGTGTTAACCTGATCAGCGATCATCTGGTATTTCGACAGATAGAAGCGGCGGGTCGGGCCCTCAGCAACCACTATGCCAAACTGCACAGGACCGGGCACAACACCGTCGGTAATTTCATAATTACCATTTGCATCTGTATAACCCCAGCCAATGCTTTCGCCCTTCTCGTCGAGAATCTGAAAGTTGGTATAAGCAAGAGGATGGGTTGCCTCAGTAATTGTTCCCTTAAGCTGGAACTTGCGCATAACCTTGGCAGAAACAGGCGTAACCTGATTATTCGGGAAAATGCTGAAGCTGAGCTTTGGCTGCATGTCGCTGAATCCCAGATCATAGCTGAATTCAGTCGGAGTTACAGCGATGCCTTCGACAAACAGGTCGTAATCGCCGGCTTCAAGAGGCACGTAAGTCGGATTGGTCGGTGAAGGAGTAACCAGCTGACCTGATTGATCGGTACTGCAGAGGAACATCAGCGGGCCGCGGCTATAGAAATTGTGATACGCATCTTCAACTGTGCGACCCTTGCGATAAATACCGATCTGCAGGCCAGGAACACCGTTGCCAAGGTCATCAACAATCTGACCGGCGACATAACCTATGGCGCTGGTGCTAAGATTAATGGCAATAGCCGGTGTCGTTGGTCCTGTCACGCTGTCTTCGCTGACGAATATTTCGCGGCGGATAAACGGCATGGTCTGGGCATTAAAAACTCTGGGCCAGGCTTCGGGATCAATGTTTTCAAGATTGACCGTTACTTCGTAGCGACCGGGTTTGATACCTGCGACTCTGAACTGAGAAGAGGTAACCAGGCCCTGGCGTGTTATCATGTTATAGCTGGGATCGTAAAATTCTTCATCGAAGATTGATTGAACTTTTACCCAGAGCTGCTGAGTCGGCCCAAGTGGTTCACCGTCAACAGTAACCATGGCATTGAACGATCTGTCTTCGGAAATAAGGCATTCATGCGCAAATGGGTTTAAATTATCATGATCGGCAGGAATTTGCACGATTGACTCATAAGGCACGAAACCTTCGAGAGCCGGCGGATAACCTTCTTCAAGCACTTTAATGCCATACTTTGAGCCAATTTCAGCCTTAAAGGTCGGCATGCCACCGATGGTGGAATCAAAAACGTTATTGTCGAAACCACTGTCGTAAGATCCGAAAGCCTTCGGTCCTGGGATATCAGTATCGGGCACTACCGGGCTGAACCAGACTCTGGCTTTGCCAACAAATGGCATGACGCCCAAGTCAGCCTGCACCTGAAGAGCTTCAGTTACTGAAGTAAAAAGAGCCAGATCCAGATTCAGATTCTGAACTATGGTTATGCCTGCTGAAGCGTTAATCGGCGCCCACAATTTGATAACAGGCGCATTTTCGCTTGAAGTGGTGTCATCATCATAATCCGCCCTGATTACAACTGGTTTATCGACACGTGCAAATGGAATGAAAATTCTCTTGTTTACTGAATCCCAGGTATAGGAGTCATTAACCCAGAGCTTGTATTCACTGAGGTAAGCCACAGTTGGATCCATCAGATATCCATTGGCAGCCGGGTTTGTGACAGCAATATTAGCAACTACTGCAGCAGCTTGTGGCAGAACCAGGTTTTGGGCGATAGTCCCCTGTGTAGACGCGTTCGCAATAACAAATTCAGGTCCGGTAATGTAAGAGAAACATTTTGCCGGAACTGAGGCGCCATCAATTACCCCGGGTTTATAACTGTTGTCGAAAACGCGGAGCTTGTAGGTGCCATCGCCGAGGCGATGAAAAAAGTTAATAGAAGCGCCAGAAGGGCTAATAAGGCCGTCAACCATGAGAGAGTTCGGGTTGCTCTGCGCCGGAACCCACTGCTCAAAACCGTTAACTAACACTTTTTTGAGCACTTCGACCCGTGACTGGCCAAGTGCAGTTTCGTCGCCAGCGGCTGGATCGGCACCAAGCTGCAGGCTAACAGTAAGGGCGAGACCACCAGAAACGACATATTCTCTCTGAGCCGGACTTGTGGCAGAAGTACCGTTGAGATCGACCGCTGACCAGATCGCCGGCGGCGGCCCAGAAGTGCCAAAATCATAAGCGGTGTAAAAACTGCCATCATTGTTGACCAGAGCAAAATTAAAGTTGTAAATGCCCTTGGGCAGATAAACCGGAACGTTGCCCTGGTATTTAATAGTCTGATCTGAACCATAATGCAGAAGCCTTACGGCTGAGCTGGCAATTTCGGTATCAGCAATACTAACCAGCAAGGCTCCCTTGGTCTGACGATCGTGGTTGACTACAAAATCAACTTCGGCTTCAGATCCAACCTGGAGTCCCTGATTAAACCAGTTATAGAAATATGGAGCAGTGTGAATGCCCCAATTATTGTCAGGCAGAAGTTCAACGTTAATATGAGATTCATAGGGCCAGACAACATCAAATGACGGTACTGTTCCACTTATTTCTCCAGCATTGGCATAGAGGAGTTTAACCTGCCAGGGAACGCCCGGCAGGAATATCTGCATTCTATTTGCAATTCCTGGGACTACGGCTGTGCCATCATTGAGTTGCGGCTTAACATGAACGAGGCAGCCTTCATGCACAATGACGCTTTCAGACGGAGCAGTAGCGTCAGCATTGAAAAGGTTGTAAAACAACATTTCCTCAACGGCAAAAGCATAACGCGAGCCGCCGGAGTTGTCAGGCATAACCAGAATCCCGACATTTGGTGAGGGGTTGGTTAAGTTGTCAGCCGTCGGAGTGAGTCCTCCCAGAACCAGCTGCACGTTACCAGAAGAGTCAGTATTGCCAGTGACATTAACATAGGGATTGTATTTGTCCCATACGTATACTTGCGCACCAGCCACTGGTAATTCGCCTTCATTTACCACAGACAAATTAAACGTATTGTTGTAAGCAAAAGCCGACACAACGGGTAAAAACAACATCAATGCAAGCAAAATAAAACAACACTTGCGGAAACGGGAACCTATCATTCGCCTAACCTCCATATTTAGTTCAAACACAGAAAAAACAGAACCAATCTCAAAAGAACAGTACAACAGACAAATTTCTAATACCGTGGCCCCCCTGAAAAAAGATAAAGATCGTTAATGTGTGTCTGATTTGTATAACCTAAGAAATTCTATCATCCCGAAATCCAAAAAAGCAAGAAGCTTGCTAATGATTAAATTTTTGTGAGGTCTTTAATTTTCGGGCGACCATGCTTTGAGAGTAGAGCTAAATTCATTCTGTTTCTCAGAGGCGGTAACCTCAAATTCGGCGAGATAGACACCACTTGAAGCAATAACCTCAAGTATCCGCCAGAATTCACCGGGCTGGGCGTGGTCCATCACGATATGAGCGGCCGGCTGGTTGCGACCGAAAATAGTTACATTGGTGCGATTGAGCACCGGCCGGGTATCAGATGCCGGCAGGCTTCTGAAAGCATTTTCGAGAGCAGGAATAACTGATGCTGAGGCTTTGAATTCAATGCCGGAAACCTGTTGGCGCAATAGAGAGTAGTCATGAAGAAGCTTCTGCACTTCGGCGGCTTCATTACGACGGGTTTCGAGAACCCTTTGCGCAATTTCACGCCTTTCCAGCAGAGGCATGGTCAGCAGATACCAGAACAAGACGGCCGGCAATACAAGCAGAAGAATTACCATTGCCCGCTGATCGCGAGATGAGCGTTGTTTCCACCAGAGCTTCAGTTTTTCCATCGGCCCTCCAGAACAAAAATCACCTCAGCGCCACTTTTTCTCGATTCTGGCATGGTAACTGATTCAACACGGGCATCAGCTGCAATGCGGTTTCTATAAGCCTCAAGAGAAGTGTAATCCGGTGCTGCGCCCTGAAACCGGAAACCATTATCGCGCCCACCCGCCTTAAGCATCTTGATGCCAGAATCGGCAGCAACTTCGAGCAGGCTCATCATATCGAGCCAGCGTATATTCGGCAGCGTGCCGGCTTCTCTCAGGCTGTTTTCTGCATCGGTTATCTTTCTTCTAAGCTGGCTTACCGCATCTATCATCGGGACTCCTGGCAAAGTCTGTGAAAAAGCAGAACTGACAGAAGCAAATGTTCGCTGTGCAGCACTTTCGTAAAGATAGCATTCGAACCACAGAAAAAAATGACCGGTCAAAACCAGGCCCAAAAATAGAAGCACCAGAGAACCTGCTGCCCAGCGCAAAGCTGCACTACGCTTTCCCTGCCGCCATCCGGAAAGATCCAGGAAACCAGAATCATCAAGCAACGCCGGGAGCTTGCCATAAACAATTTGCGGTGATTTAACCAGGCTGACGTCACGCACCTCATCAATGCCTAGCGCCGCCAGAACAGGCATTAATGGGATGGATTGATCACGAATAATTCGCCCGATCAGGTCTTTTTCAGGAAAAACCGCGACGAATTCATTTGCCGGAGTTACCAGCCGAAATGCGGTCCTGTCGGAAGAATCAACCAGCAGAACATCTGGAATTACCAGTCGCCAGCTGATATCCGGGCAAAGACGTTGCGGGGAAAATTCCGGCGGAAATGCGATGCCGCTGATTTTCCAGAGAGGCTTATCGTCGCCGCCTGCGGCCGCTTTGGCAACCCATGAAAACAGCCAGGTCTCACTCACTTCAGAGTAAATGTCAGCAACAAACTGTGGCACGACCTTGCGGATTTTCTCAGAATCGCCAAAAGGAAGCTCGATTTGAAAAGGCAGGCCAGAAGATGATGGGAGAACAAGAATATCCTGATCGCCGGGCAGATCATTTTCGGGCGCAGGAACCAGATCGCTTTCAGACAAGCGGAACCAGCTCAAATTGAGAGATTCAGAGGCAAAAGCAACTCTGTAATGTTTATTCACGGGATCTCCACATATCTTACCACCCGGCACTGACCTGGCCGATCTCGTTTAACCAGAGCTTCGAGCCAGCGTTCAGCTTCCCCATGCTGCGCGTGCGTATTTATTTTAAACCAGTTAGCGTGAGTAATAAACCTGTTTGTGTATTCTTTTTTTATTTGCCAGTCAAACGCAACAATAAAGTTGGTAAAGCCCGCCAGCTCCATAAACGGTCGTTTCGCAAGCAGCTGGGAAAAGTAATCTTCACGGCGCTCATGATCGTAATCAGCCGGAAGTCCCTGCGCGCAGCGGACCACCCCTTCAAGAGCTGTATTGATGTTGATCTTGCCATCACCATAAACTGTTAGTAAATCGAGCAACCCGGGCCTTGTCCCGGAAGCAACCATTAAATCACTGCTGATCCCGGGAATTTCGAGTAATTCGCGAATATCTACCATTGGCCCATTGCGTGGAGGAACGTAGCCATGCATCACATACGTCGAGAATTCCGCGCCCAGCGTTCTTGGCGTATCATCTTCATCAATGTAGTCGAGGATACGACTGGAAAGCCGGGAAGCAGCCCCTCTTCGCTCTGATTCGCCGGTTAAAGCGCTGTTATCAATAATGCCAAGCTCATAAAAATCAAACAGCGCCGCCAAAAAGGCTTCATCAGCCTTGTTTACATTCACTTTGGCGGACTCATCGGTCACGGTAACTGTGCAGCTGCAGGCGCCAAAAATCAGGGGTTCCTGTGCCGTCGCATCAGTAAGCGTCTTCCAGCTTTCACCGTAACTGTCGCCCAAACCTTTATCCTGAAACAACAGGGCGATCGCGTATTCAACCCCGGCTCTGGCAGCCCAGCGTGTCTGCATAACTGCCTCCTGACGCGAATCTATGCGCACCTGCAGACCAGCGTTGTCTAAAAACCTCAGGTATAGCGCAATCAGCAATGCCGACATAAGAAGCACCGATACAAGCGCCATGCCGGCCCGGTTATTTTTTAACGAATGTTTCATTTGGCAGTAAAAATGCACTTTCAAAAAATTGCTGCTTGTTGTCGCTTTCTGGTGAATCAAAGATAAACCTTATTGCAATAGCCAATGTCTGAGGAACCAGCTCAGAAATTCCGGTCATTCTGAGCCATTGCACGCCATCAAAATAATAAACTTCAAAACCGGCCAGGCCTTCGAGAAAAGTTGTTCTAACTGGCGGAGCTGCCTCACGCTTGCCATCGATCAACATCGAAGCTGAGCGGGTCATCGTTTTTTCTGCAGCATCATATCGCCATTCTACCCGGCGGGCACCGCCCGGAATACTGTTCTTTACAAGAAGTTCAGGCCGGGTAGTCGTATAAGCCACAAAATTTTCGCCACCTATAAAATTAAAATCCAAGCGGCCCTGATCAACAATCATCTCACCAAGCTCTTTGCGAATCAGCTCAAAACAAAAATTCATCTGCCGGTTGCGCACCGAATCATCGTCGGCCAGGCGGGCAATCTTTGACATTCCGCTAAGCAGGCCACCGAGCAGAGTGAACAATATGCCGAGCAGCGTCAGCGAAATCAGCACTTCTACCAGCGTAAATGCACGGCATGCCAGCCTTGAGTTACTCATCGTCAGCAACCTTTAATTCTTTGTTGTCGGGGTCAGCATAAATGTAATCTGCAATAAAGGTTGAAAAAGAAACACTGTCTTCCTGCCAGGCTTCCGGCCAGGTAACCGTTAAGCTGTATTTGTATAAACCTGATACCGGGCGATTCTGCACCTTTGCCTGAATGATTTCTTCTGAATAACCATACCCGGGAAACTCATGCCCGAAAACCCCGGACTCACGTCCGGGCTCAATTTTCATCGACTTGACTTCAGCGAGCCTTTTCCAGGCCAGGTTTCTGGCAACTGCAGAATTTTTTGCCCGAACCAGCCTTCTTGTCAGATAATTCGTTCCGCTTGAAATTGCAGCAGTCACCAGCGTAAGAATGGCCAGGGAGAGAAGAATTTCGATAAGAGTAACGCCATTCGATCTGCAGCAAAGCCTTCGCGTCATAGTTTTCCTGCCGCATCTTCAGGCAGCTGCGACTCTCTGACAAAGTGCGCATCATATGGTCGGATCTTTATAAAAATCGTCTGATTAGCCAGAACATCATGAAATCTTAGCTGTGGCGACTCGCAATAGCCCTCAGGCAGAGCGGTCCAGCCATCTGCCGGCCAATCAAGCTGGCAATCAGATGGAATGACTGGTGCTCGCAACCAGACATCGTTGACAAGCTGCCATTCATCAGCTTCGCGACGAAAAACTTTTAACTCGCCTGCCTGCAGAACAATCTGATACTGACGTCCGGCAAAGACAGCTCTCTCGAAAGCCTCGCGGCAAAGCACTGAGCACCGGTAAACAAGAGTTTCCAGCCGGGATTTTTGCAACAACACTGCGGCTGATGGCAATACTACCCCGGCCATCATTGATAATATGCCCAGAACAATCAGCAGTTCGACAAGGGTGAAACCTTCTCTATAAAGCTTCCTGGAGGATTTCAGAGCTACTTTCTTCCTATGTTCCAGTTTTCGATATCGGCAGAATCGCCTTCGCCGCCCTGAACACCGTCTTTGCCATAGCTTACCAGATCAAATTCCTGCAGCTTGATACCTGGTGAGAGATAGATAAAATCCTTTTCCCATGGGTCTTTGGGCAGAATACCCTTTTCGAGATACGGCCCTTTCCATTTCGGCGGGACAGGTTCACCAGAAGGCTTTACAACAAGAGCTTTGAGAGTCTGTTCGGTAGTCGGATAATTTCCATTATCGGCATAATACAGCGCCAGGGCATTCTCGAGACTGCGAATCTGTATTTCAGCAGTCTGCCGCTTAGCCTCTTCTGCGCGCCCCATCATGCGCGGCAACACCAGACCAGCCAGCAGGCTGAGAATAATCAGAACAACGAGCAGTTCAATAAGCGTAAAACCTTGGCGGCCATTTTTCATATAACTCTCCAGATCAATTACTCAGCTGTAAGTCTACCACAACAAAAATCCGCTGCCAATAAACCCCTAGAGGAAGCGGTTCATTTCATAGATTGGCAACAGAACGCCCACCATTATTGCCCCGACTACTCCGCCCATAATTACTATCAACAGTGGTTCGAGAACATTCAGAAACAATTCGGTCAACACACGGTTATCAGCCTCAAGATCTGAAGCCACAGCTTTCAGCATGGCAGGAAGCTCTCCAGAAGCTTCACCTGCTTCTATCATCTGCAAAAGAAAGACCGGAAAAAAATTAGAACTGCCGAGAGCCTCGGAAAACGAAGTTCCGCGTTCAAGCGACTTTTCGACACTGGTGAGCGCATCATGCTGCAGCAGCGAAGAACTGTTGTCGCGCAGTATTCTAACCGACTCAAGAAGAGTTACTCCGCACTCAACCATCATACCAGTGTTTCTTGCCCAGCTTTCCATTTTCATACCCTGAGAAAACCGGCCCCAGATCGGAATGCCAAGTTCCAGCAGTTCAAAATTTCTGCGCATTGCAGCAAGTTTCAAGGCAAAATGAGCTGATACAACAAGCACCAGCAGACTGATAGAAATGTACAACCAGTATTCGCTGAAGAAATTGCTTGAAGCAATAAGAATTTGGGTTATCCATGGCAGCTCGCCTTGCACGTCGGCAAACATTCTGGCTATTGTTGGCACCAAATATACCATCAGAAAGGCCAGGACTCCAACAGAGATTACCGCTGTAACCGCCGGGTAAGCTATCGCCGCCAGCAGTCGTCGGCGATGCTCCATTTCGCGATCAAGATGAGATGCCATTTGCGCAAAAGCAAAATCGAGACGGCCAGTAGTTTCGCCAACCCTGATTACAGCCAGCATGGTCGGCGAAAAAATCGCGCCAATATCGCCGATGACCGTCGAGATATCGCGGCCTTTTTCGACGCCTTCGCGAATCTGAACAATAATTTGACGACGACTCTGCCAGGCCTCCTGCACCTCGAGACCGGCGAGTGCGCGGGTTAAAGGGACTCCGCCCTTAAGCAATGCGCCAAGCTGCCGTGATAAGCGCGCCTGTTCGGACAGACTGAAGCCCCGGGAAAAATGCAACCCCTGTTGTTCCCCGGCCAGTTCTATCTCAAACGGCGCCAACCCGGAAAGTTTAACAGCCTGACGAGCGCCGGCAGCATCGTCTGCGTCAATAACCCCTGAAGTTTCAACGCCACTTTTATCATAGGCACTATATCTGAATAATGGCATCTTCAGTTCCCCTGCCAGCAGACTCTCTCAACTTCTGTTGCCGAAGTCTGTCCCTGTGCTACCTTGCTCATGCCGTCTTCATAAAGCGTTCGCATACCATTGTTGCGGGCAGAGGCCCTTATTTCATCGAGAGTTGCGCTGCGGCCAATAAGTGCCGCCATTTCTTCATCGACGTTCAAAAGCTCATAGACTCCAGTTCTGCCTTTATACCCTGTTTGCGAACATACGGCACAACCATCGGCCTGCCAGATACCCTGCTCGTTTTTAACGGCACAACCAGCACATAGCTTGCGTACCAGCCGCTGGGCAAGCACGCCAATCAATGTCGAGGCGACAAGATATGACTCGACATTCATATCCATGAGCCTTACAGCGGCAGAAGCAGCATCATTTGTATGCAGAGTTGAAAATACCAGGTGACCGGTTAAACTGGCCTGAATAGCCATCGCTGCCGTTTCAGCATCTCTAATCTCGCCGACAAGTATGACATCAGGGTCCTGGCGCAAAATAGATCTTAACCCAGAGGCAAATGTAAAGCCGATCTTGGGCTTTACAGGAATTTGACTGGCACCGGTAAGTTCGTATTCAACAGGATCTTCAAGAGTAATGATATTTACGTCGGGGCTTACAATACGCATGATAGCCCCATAAAGAGTTGTGGTTTTGCCCGAACCGGTAGGGCCGGTAACCAGAAAAATACCGTTAGGCCGGTGGATAAGCCGGTCAAACTGCTGCAAAATGTCGCCCGGCAGGCCCATCTGTTCAAGAGTAAGCAATTCGCTCTTACGGTCAAGCAGACGCATGACTACCCGCTCGCCATGGGCGCAGGGCACCGAACTTACGCGAATGTCGACTTCCCGGTCACCAAAACGAACCCTGATTTTACCATCCTGCGGGAGTCTTCTTTCAGCAATGTCGAGCCCCGCCATGATTTTGATGCGGGAAGTGACAGATGCGTGAAGTCGACGCGGCGGTGAAAACCGGTTGACCAGTACCCCGTCTATCCGATAGCGTATTTTAAAAGCATCCGGTGACAGTTCGAGATGGATATCTGAAGCCCGTTCGCGCAGGGCCTGAAAAATCAGCGTATTGACAAACTTGACGACAGGAGCTTTGTTGGCGGATTCAAGAACGTCTTCCAGCTGGAACTTGCCAAGATCCTCATCAAAGCCATCTTCGATCGAAATCGTTTCGATCAACTCATTTGAGTCTCTGCCTCGGCCATAGGTTTCGTTAAGAATGTGCTGTATCTGAACCGGCGGCAAAACAACGATATTAACGGTTTTTTTAAAATGCCGGCTCAGCTCCTCAATTACTCCGGGTATGAATGGATCGGCTGACAACACAAAAACCTTTTCGTCACTCTGATAAACGGGAAGCGTCTGAATTCGGCGAAGGTGCTCAAGCGGAAATTTTTCGAGCAAACGAGTGTCGACATCTGCCAGATCAATATGACTGATAAACTCAAGCCCCCATTGCTCGGCGAGAGATTCATAAAGTTGCGTTTCGTCGATCAGACCATTTTCCAGTAAAATCTCACCCAGTCGGCGACCGCTTTTCTCCTTCGCCTGCTGGGCAATAGCGTCCAGAATATCCGAATCGTTCACCAGCTTTTTATCAATCAGGATTTCCCCAATTTTTTTCCAGCGCTTCATTGATGCATCCTGAACACGACCTAATCAATCGCCCGCAGACGTTCAAAAACTTTTTCAGCCTTTTCGCGCAGGCGCTTGTTCTCATTATTGAGTATCGGCTCAGAATGCTCCTGTTTGGCTTTTAACCGATTGTTCTCATTGTCGAGCAACGGTTCGGAAAGCTCCTGCATGGCTTCCAGACGCTTTTCTTCAGGAACAACGGCACGCTCTTTCTCCAGGTTCAAAAGGTCTTCTGGTGTTGAAAGAATGTATGGAGTTATAAAAACAAGCAGGTTCGTTTTCTGGGTAACATTCCTGCGGTTTTTAAAAACTTCTCCAATAAAGGGTATGCTCGAAAGCAATGGCACTCTCTCGATTACCTTGGTTTTGTCCTCACGCATCAAACCACCGATGACAATGGTTCGCCGGTTAGACACGGTAACCGTTGTTTCCATCTGCCGTTTGGTCATGACCGGAACATTGAATTCATAGAGGTTTTCTTCCTGCCTCTTTTTTATTTCCTGATTGATCTTGAGAGTTACCAGGTCATTGGAATTCACTCTAGGAGTAATGCTGAGTACAATACCAACATCTTCATACTTGAAGTTTGTCAGGTCAAAGCGGCCAGTATCGCGATCCTGAGTGAATCCCTGCGGAAGCGCGACGACTTCGCCTACCGATATTTTAGCTTCTTCATTATCGGTAGTCAGTATCTGCGGTGCTGACAGAATCTTGAAATTGGAATTATTCTGGTAAGCCTTAACCATTGTCCTGATCTTTGACAGTTCGCTCACATCACCGGCCGCCATTGCCGTTTTATCAACGGCCTCTTTGATCAACCCAAGCTGAAAACCTGTATTGGTAAGCGGATTGCCCTTCAAGTCGTAACCAGTTCCACCAAAGGCACGCCAGCCTTCTCTATCGTAGTCAAAAACGTTCCACTCAACACCCAGATTGTGAGTAAGGTTGCCACTGACCTCGGTAATCAAAACCTCAACGAGAATCTGATGCCTCATCACATCAAGAGAATTAAGAATAGCTATGTAGTGAGCAAAAAGTTGCGGAGGCCCGGTCATAATAACAGAATTAGTATGTTCTTCGGCAACAAAACTGACCGATTCAGCTTTATCGCCAGTGGCCGCCTGGCTGCGCTGCTGAACGAGGCGCGACAATGTTTCGGCAAGTGTTTTTGCATCGGCATTCAGCACTCTGATGACTTTTACATCGCTGGCATCTTTGGCCGGCGGTGAATCAAGATAGACAAGAAGACTTTCGATACGCGTCATTATCTCTTCGGATCTGGTCGTCACCATTATAGACCTGGTGCGCTTTATCGGCACCAGCCTTGTCGTTTCTATTGCCACTGTTTCTGAGGCTGACTTAATTGCATCGCGGTCGCTGAAACCAAGAATATTCTCGATTTCTTTGACGGTCTCACTTTCATCGGCATACTTCAGGCTGAAAAATCTGGTCAGCTCGGGTCTTGCATCGTTTGTTCCGGTATCAAGCCGATCGACAAGACTTCTCAAACGGTCAAAATTCTCCGGCGATGTCAACATCAACAGACTGTTGCTTCTCTTGTCGGCAATAAAACTGACGCCACCCCTGATTTCGTCGCGCTCAACCCCGCCGTCAGAAATAATCTTTTCAAGCTGGCTTTTCAAGTCTTCGGCCTGGGAGAACTTGAGAGGGACAATATCAAGTCCTGGTTTTAACAAGCCCTTTTCGAGCTCCTTCACGACATCAAGAGCCCGCTTTATGTTTCCTGAGCGGCCGGTTAATACTATTGTGTTGGAAGGAGCAAACAACAGCATCGACGCATCCCTGGGCAGAAGATTCTGCAGGAGCTTGCTGGCCTCTTCAACAGAGGTTCTCTCAAGAGGCACGATCTGAGTAACCAGAGTGTCGTCTTCCTTCAGGTCACCGAGTTCAGAAGTAGTCCGGGTTTCAGTACCAGCAACCTTGGCATCACTTAGCGCAACAATCTTATACATTTTTCCGGAAGCCACCGCAGTATAGCCGCGTGCCTGCAAAATTGACTCGAGCATTGCCAGCGCTTCCTCACGAGTAAGCGTTATCGGTGAAATAATTGTGGCTTCGCCCTGCAGAGCCTGATTAACAATAAACCCGCGCCCAGTTTCCTGACTGATGTAGCGAACCAGGCTCATCAGATCAACACCTTCAAAATTTATCGCTATTTCGTCGGAAGGGTTTCCTGCCGATGGCTCGATAATTTCGGCATTATTCAGGTCTGATCCAGCAGATGAAGTCGCGGGTTTGGCCGGGTCAACCCGCACTACCGGCGGCATACCTGGATTTCGATTTATTGCCCGATCGGGCCTGGTGATTCTGGCGGCCGGAATTGTCGATGAAGGGGTATTTCGTATCAGCGCAGGCTTCTTAAACATACCCGACTGTTCATCTACGATAGTTGTCTGAGCCATAACACTGCCAGCCAACAAAATAAACAGCAGTAAAAAGCATTCTGCAGCATAACCCGCAAACTGCATAACATAAGATTTCACGCGCATTGCATTTTCCTTAACCGATAATTATTCAAATTATAACTCAAGAAATGGATGTACCCAAACAGACAGAAAACGCCAGAAAAATTACTCACCCCACCTGATTTTTTTTTCTCAACAGCTCAAGCAAACAAAAACAAACCATAAGCAACAAGAACTACATATTTCAATTTCTTTATGGCTGCTTCTTCTCTTCGAATGGTGGTTTCATAGGGGGCGGACTCAGGTGAACAACCTTTCCCTTGCGCAATATTTTCAAGGCAACAGGGCGCTTCTCAAGTTCCCCAAGTTCAAGCGCTATATCCTGGGAACGTCGAAAGTCCTGACCATTTGTACCAACAATCTGATCACCCGAAAGCAGTCCGTAGCCAACGAATGAGTCTGGAATTTTTTTCACTTCAACACTGTATTTGCCACGGTTCTGACTGACATTAAAATGACCGGCATTTATAATGTCGGCGATTGCAGAAGCCGATACTGACTGCTGATGACTCGCCTGTGCGCTGGTGCGGGTTACTGACTGAGAAATCGCCGGCGCGGGAGACCCTTGCGCGGGAGCTCCTTTTATCATGCTTAAACTGCCGCCAGTTTTTGTTTCAGAATCCAGCTCGAGCAAGCCCTCACCATGGGGAGTCATAAGCCTGGCGCTTCTTAGAGATACTTCAACGACTCGAAGTGCATCAGCAGACTTTTCACGTGCAATCACAACTTTTTTCACATCAGGGTCATATACAAAGACAGTGCTGTTACCATCCTTCTCCATCACGATACCCTTCAGCTTATAACCGGCAGCAGCAAGATTAACTGTTTGCGAACTGCTGGCAACAGCTATTTTGGCGACCTTATCTGCCTGCTTAATAATTTCAACCGGCTTGCTCGCTATCGGCGCAACCTGAACCTGCCGGTAAAAATCAAGACCAAAGGTCTCAGAAAAAGAGGCCGGCGACAATCGCGAATAAGCGACTTGATTCGCTTCAGAACTCATAGTTCTGGAACTGCTGTTAACAGAGGCTGAGACCGGCGATTGAATCCGCAATCCTTTTGGCCTGGGCAGGTTATAAATCGAAAAAATGACGTAGACAACCAGGCAGAAAATCACTGCCAAAATCATATATAAAGGATTGCGATAAAAGAAATTTTTCATGCTCTATAGTCTAGACGTTTACGTAAATATTATCAACATTGGCACTTACCAGTCAGCAAAACAACGCCACAAGCCAAAATTGAGATTGTCACATATGTTTGCAGAGAACAGTAACATATCTGTATAATGCAAAGCGTATTGTTGTTAAATAGAATGATTTTTCGGAGAGTGACAACATGGAAGAATACATTCCTTTTCTGATGATTGGCGGATTCCTAATGTTATTCGTCGTGATAGTGGCGTATTCGTATTATGCCGCCCAAAAGCGCGCTGAGGCGATGCGGGCGATTGCTGAGCGCATGGGCTTTGAATATCAGGAGAAAGCTGGCAGCCTGCGCAACAATTACGCCCACTTCAACCTGTTTTCACGTGGGCATTCGCAGCGCGTCATCAACTATCTGCGCGGCGAGAAAAACGAGGTCGAAGTAAGCGTCGCCGACTACCATTACACTACCGGCAGCGGCAAAAGCTCTACACATCATGCGCAGACAATCTGCATAATCAAGGATCCATCGCTAAAAAGGAATGTATTCTTCC
>Ga0154428_1132_pt1 | contig 18903 bp, 18 predicted proteins | sample RifGroC2_FD_115932 | JGI IMG/M metagenome (GOLD analysis project Ga0154428, IMG submission 115932) | Candidatus Riflebacteria bacterium GWC2_50_8 | reverse complement strand
TCGGCAAGATCGACAAGTTGATAACCAGTTCCACTATTTTCTGCAAGAAAAAACTTTGCCGAAATGCCGGAAAATCTCGATGAAGGCTTGAAATGCCGACTGATGAATTCGTGCATCAAGGTTATATCAGAATACTTGAACGACAATAGAGCGTAAGGGCTGTATTTATCATCATTGTAGACAAAAGCCGTCGAAAAGCGGTTGTTTGTATTGATGCGCAGCATATTGAACGGCTTTGCCCAGCTGTTGATCAGGTTATTCACCAGAACGGCATCAACCGAGGTGACACCGGGACTTTTACCGTCCGAAAGCGTTTCAACAAAATTGCCCTGGCGGTCAAAAGAATTGAGGATTGTGTCATAAACCAGACGCCTGGCGGACTCTTCTTTCTGCGAGCCGGGCAGGTGATAGTTTTGCGACTTAAAGTGCAGACCAGGCCTGGTTGACCGGTCAAGATAGATATCTGAAGCACAGGAACTGGCCAGACCGGTTTGCAGAATTTCTGGAATTGCTGCTTCGTCGTTTTTGCTGGCTTTTTCAACTTCGGCGGCAACAGCAAGACTCTGCTTCTGCAGCAGGTTCAGATAGCTGCCAAATCCATCATAAAGCTCGTTAAAATACTGCTGTTGCAGTTCTTCGGCCTGATACCAGCCATAGATCCGGTTAAACTGACTCCAGGTAACAAATCCGGCGAGCAGCAGCACTATCGGCATTAACAGCATAGTCCAGGCCCCGAGCAGTATTTTGCCTCTTATGCCAAGCCTGAAGTCTATTCCGTAAAAAAACAGACGCAGCAGAAATACGGCACCAAGCATGGCAAACAGCCGCGCAAACATGTTTATTGACCTGGCCCAGCCGGCAAGAGGGTGATGCAGATCATGTGCCGGCACAGAAACTTTCAGCAGCGGCATGGCCTTGAGAACCGGGTTAAGATGCTGCAATGTAAAAGTGCCGCGCTGTATCAGGTCGACCAGAGTATGATCTGGTGGCGCTGACACGAGATGAAAACCTGCTTCATCAGAGATGAATCGTGTGATTATCTCGCGGGTAAGGTTATTTTTGCCGGCAAGCGGTATTGCCAGCCGGGTATAGCTTCGCTTGACGCCAGAGCCTGCCATACTGGCCGTTTCCTGCCATATCTGGCGCTGATTCAGGTCACAACCCCGCAAGATCAGCAGATGTCCCCCGTTTATTCGATATTTGTCGCTGGCACTGCTGGAGAGGGCGTGATAATAAAAAAAAGCGCTGCCCCCCAGCTTTGCCGACACAGTGCGACAGACCTTGTCTGGCTGCAGAGGAATCTCGGCGATCAGCCCAAACTGACGCCTGAAAAAGCTGTCAGCATCTTTGCGCGTTTTATCATAGTCAGCAGACAGGTAGCCGGTGCCGGTTGCTGTGGGAAAAGAGCTGTAGAAAGCATGTTGATGCTGATTATTCACAGCTGACAGATAACGCTGCATCATGGTTCGGGGCAAAGTCGGCATCTGTTGCTGCAGGTCCTGGTCCAGTTCAAAATCAACTGCCATGGTATCGGCGGCATAGGTAACAACTCCGGCAACTTTCAGTCCGCTTGTTGAATTGAGCTTCTGCAGCAATACTTTTGCGCTGTTTTCTGGTTGATTCTGACCGCCGAAAAAGACTTTAAGCTTGCGCTCGACAAAGGCTTCAGATTCCAGATCATGCCTGAAGCTGCTCATTTCACCGATCAGAGTTGCAGTAGCCGCCTGCTGGTTAGCCTGCAGTGTCAGTTTAAAAAGATAATCAAGACTGAACTGCAACAGCAGCACCGGCACGGCAAACACCGCAAACCAGGCAAGAGTAAGGGTTGAGGCCGAAAGACGGCGGCTGATATGTATCTTGTTTTCAGCCATGTTCAGCCTCCGGTTTAACTCCAACCAGCTCATAAGCCTGGCAAAGCGTGACTTTTTCAGAATGTTGCACCACAAATTTTTCGCCAAGAACTCCGGCGGTTTCAGCGCAGAGCAATACTCGTGAATCAACGTGTTTTGTCTGGCTCTCCAGCAATTCGGCAAGTCTGGTTACCTTGCCAAGCACCGTAAACACCATGCGGCCACGTTCGCTGCCAACCAGCCCGGAAGCTGCTTCGCCGGATGCAATGCCGATGCCGTTTTCGATTATAAACAGACCGCGACCTGCCCTCTCGTCATTCAAGATCGCAAGCTTTTGCCGCATCGCAAGAGCCGCCAGCGCCGCCTGAACTTCGCCGGAAGTTTCGCCCGCCTGATAAAAAACTGCCATGACCGCGTCACCGACAAATCTTTCAATTACGCCGCCATAAGCATTTATCGCCGCTTCCATGGCCGTGAAATAGTCATTCAGCAGGCTGACAATCTGCTGCGGATCGTGTCTTTCGCTGAGAGTGGTAAAACCGCGAATGTCGGCAGCAAGCATCGTAACGCGCGACGTCTGCGCCGAACGCAGCTCATTCAGCCCAACCTGAGTCCCAAGCCGAGCGTAGAGATTATCGGAAACAAAACGGCGCATTTTCTCGCGCTGCGCCAGCCCGTTGCTCATCTGATTAAAAGACGTAACCAGCAATGAAAATTCGTCGGTATTTTCGATTTCAATGCGTTGCGAATAGTCGCCTGCTTCAATCGCTGCAGCACCATGGCCGATTCCTTTTACCGGGTTGATAAAAAGGGCTGCCAGAGCGTCAGCAAAGAGAATCAGCGAGAGCAGCGAAAATATAAGCAGCAACAAGGGAAAAGCTCTGCTCACCAGCCCCAGCAAAAGATCTGGCGAGCTGGTAGAGATGCCAGCATAAACCGTGGCGTCTTTCACGTTAAATCTTTGCCTGATCAGACGATAGCGGCCGCCTGAACCGCTCTGCTGTTCCATAGAGGCGCGCTGGCGGGAAGCCTCAGCAAGCAGTTCTTTCAGCTCGGCGTCAGGGCTGATCTGAGCTGGCCACCACTGCAGTATCTGGTCGTCATGACCTCTTCGCCCCATGATAAACTCATGCTGCATTTGCGCAGAAGAATTGCTGAAAACCCTGCGGTCGAATTCATTCGGATTGTAGATCAGAGAGCGGAGACTGCTGATGTTGGTCGAAGCCATGGCCCGCACCGACCCGGGGCCGCTATTGCCGCCGGGAACAAGGAACCAGATCATTCTTGAAAATTCATTAATTTTACCAAGGTCGTAAGTTTCGTTGGCTTCATATTGCAAAGCCTTATGGTCAAAGTATTCCTGACGGATTGTATCGATCAGACCATCAGCAAAGGTTGTCATCTTCAGCTTTTTTCTGACCTCCGGGGCATCGCGGTCAAGCACTCCGAGGTTGTCGAGATACTTCACCGAAAATAGCCATTCAACCCTTTGTATAGACTTAACTTCGGGTGTTGCGGCCCTGAATGATCTGCCAACGCCATCGTTACGGAAAAAATAGAGAACAGCGGGAGGGCTGGCCGGCATAACATTGTGCGCATGAAGTTCATATATTTCTCTGGCAGGCAAATCGACAATTTCAGCCAGACGCTTTTTGAATTTTAATGTCTGCAGCAGATACTGCTGCCTCTGGTCGTCATGATAACTTTGCAACCTGAACATGAGGCTCCCGCTCTCTGCGCGCAGCTCGAAACGCCCCAGGCTTTCAATACGATTCAGCAAGCGCAGAGCAACTGGCCCGAGAACAATGTACGGAGTCAGAACCGCAAGACCGATAGCGAGCAACATTCTCCTGCGTAAACGTAAAAATTCTGGAAAACCAAATAATATAAAAAAGCAGATCGCCGCAAAGCTGAGAAGCATGATGCTCTGCTGCGCCAGATGAAGAAGACGGTTGAAAGAAGCAGCAGCGAGATACGGGCCTGACACGTCATAATCAACCCTCAATCCGGCAGGCAATGATGCTGGTCGGGCAAACAGTGAGTTGTAACCGGTCAGCTCAGCTGGAACATCTGTTTCGAGTTGCAACGAATGCTTTGTGACGACGACATGCCCAGACTTAGTTGGCTGGCGATCCAGATAATGGCGGGTAAAACTGGCTGATTCAGTTCTTAGCGCATCAGCCAGCAGTTTCTGAGGCGGAAACTGCTGGTTCGTAAAGGTTACGTGGTAACCGCCATAGATCTTGTTGCCTTCGGTAACTGTGCGATAATACGAAACGAGCTTGTTGCTGCCCATTTTTCGGGTAGCGATTTCATAACAGGTTCCATGATGCGGCAGCAGAAAAATCATATCAGAAAAATGCTGCCGCATGCGGCGATTATAAGCCTTGGTCAAATCGGTCTCATCACCTGTCGCCTTGCGGCATAGCTGGTTATAATTGGCTTCTGCATCGGCATTGCTGTTATCAACCCTGGCAAAGGCTGGCTGTCTAGAGGTAATAGAGCTGATCAGCCAGTCGATACGGTTGCGTTCTAGCTGTGAAATAGGCTTTGCATCGGCAGAATACCAGCTCCAGATATTCCGGACATCGGCGCCATAAGCAACTATGAACAGTGGCTTGACGTTGGCAAGCCGGCGATAGTTTGCCAACAGATCCGGCACAGTGCTGGAATTAAAAATCTGCGGGTCAACGCCCTTTGTGAATCTCGCTTTTTCAGCAGTAGCACCGGCAATGCCAATGTCGCGCTCAACCTGTTTAATGATTTTTTCAACACGTTGTCTGATAATCAGGTCGTTTTGAAATGACTGTGCTTCAAGCTTGAGCTGGTTTTCGGCCAACTGCAGCTGCCGTGACAGGTCTTCTTCGTTTGCCCGGCGAAAACTGGCTTCGATAAAAAGCATCGGCAGCAGTATCAGCAGAAGAAATGCCAATCCAACTGCTGTTCGCAGCTTGATATCATCATGCATAAGCGTTAACCGTCGCCATGTCTGACAAAATTGTTTCCTCGCCAGAAGAAGCTTTCCAAGCTACTTTTCAGCCAGGAAAAGCTGCAACTATTTTGCGCAGTATAACACAGCGCGCACGGACGTAAGCTGCCGAAATATTTTGCTCACTATCGAATAGTGCTCATGCCGGGCTCACGGCACAGTTGGCGCAGGTTTATGGCTTCAGTCACGTCTCTATCAAAAATCAACCGAATCTGGCTGGTTTAACTGTTGTATAATGCCGGCAGATCTTAGCAAAGAAGGTAGCAGCCTTATGAAAAATCAGCGGTTACGCGTTTCTGCTTATGCTCTGATTCACGATTCGGAGCGCATTCTGCTTTGTCGTCTGTCAAAAGAACTCCCTGAATGGGAAGGGTGCTGGACGCTTCCGGGCGGTGGGCTTGAATTTGGCGAGAGTCCTGATGACGCAGTCGTGCGCGAGGTCAGAGAGGAAACTGGCCTGATCATAAAACAAGAAGGCATTGCTGGAATAGATAACCTGTTTATCAAAAGAGATTATGAAGAATTTCAGGGCATCAGAATCATCTATAATGTAAAAGTTGTCGGCGGCGAACTCCAGCATGAAGCCTCAGGAACAACCGACCGCTGCGAATGGCACCGGCTCGATCAGTTATCTGAACTGAAACTGGTTGAACTGGTTGAATCCGGGGTTAACATGCTGCAAAAAAACTTGCAGCAGCAAAGCGTAAAATGACCACAAGAACTGATATGACAATAGAAATTTTCAAAAAAATAACGACTGGCGGAATACCCAGAGACCAGCTGCTGCAAAGGCTTGCCGAGGCAGGGATTCAACATAATGAATACGCCAGAGTTCTTTTTAATGATGCGCATTTTACAATCTCAGAACCGCATCAGGTATGCCTTAGCGTAGTTTCAGTCAAAAAATTAGGTCTGAATAATGGTGGAACAAGTTCTGAAATATTCGCAGCTGCTTCGCGGCAGGGACTTGCTTTGTGCCCGCTTGAGCTGGCGGCGCATTTCCGACTGCAGTATATGGATCAGCCGGAAGGGCCGTATCTGACGGTAGCATCGGCAAAAACCAGAGATGACGAAGAATACCCCAACGGCTTCTATCTGCGCCGGCTTAACGGCATTCTCTGGCTGCGCGGCTATCGTGCCACTTCGGATTACATCTGGGAGCCAGCCAGCGTGTTTGCTTTTCTCACTAATGAACAGGCTGTTTCTGATTGCAAACGTTGAGCCATAACGAGGTTCATGCATCACCGTGCGATTTTTTTAATTAAGCAAAAATGGCAATTTCGTTGGGAGTTGCAATAATGAATCATGGGGAACGAAATACTGGGTCAGAATTTGTTTGACACACCCGAAGGGGATTGGCTATACTCGGCCTGCTTGAAAGCATTGTCCCATCGCTTTTACCGTTTACAAAAAGGTTTTCGTCAGGCATTCTGCCATGAGCCATGGCGTAACTGGAAATTCGAACCCGCACGTGGAACTCAATCAAAAGTAGAGGATTACCGCCAATGTGTTCTATCTTCGGCATTCTGAACATCAAGTCCAATGCAGCGGCGCTGCGCAAATCGGCTCTGGAAATGTCCAAAAAACTACGGCACCGCGGGCCTGACTGGTCCGGCATCTACAGCTCAGATAAAGCAATCCTGGTGCATGAACGTCTTTCTATAGTTGATCCTGGCAACGGCGCCCAGCCCCTCTACAACCCTGAACGAACCCATGTTCTGGCGGTTAATGGCGAAATTTACAACCACAAGGAGCTGGAAAAAGAGCTCAAGGTTGATTTCAAGTTCCAGACTAAATCTGACTGCGAAGTGTTGCTTGCCCTCTACAAAGAAAAAGGCGCGGCATTTCTCGACGATCTGAACGGCATCTTCGCCTTCATTCTCTATGATGTCGAACATGACGCATACCTGATCGGCCGCGATCACATGGGAATCGTCCCGCTATATACCGGCCGCGATGAACATGGCAACTTCTATGTCGCCTCCGAAATGAAGGCGCTGGTGCCGGTGTGCAAGGGCATAGAAGAATTCCCCCCCGGACACTATCTGTGGAGCAAGGATGGCAAGCCGACTCAATACTATACCCGTGACTGGGAAAAGTTTGACGCGGTCAAGGATAACATCAGCAGCACAGAAGAACTGCGTGACGCGCTGGAAGCGGCAGTCAAGCGCCAGCTGATGTGCGATGTGCCTTACGGCGTGCTGCTTTCTGGCGGTCTCGACTCCTCGGTTATCTCTGCCGTCACCAAGATCTACGCTGCACGCCGCATCGAAAATGATTGCAAAAGCGAAGCCTGGTGGCCCCAGCTGCACTCCTTTGCGGTCGGCCTGAAAGGGTCACCTGATCTTGCTGCTGCCCAGAAGGTAGCTGATCATCTGGGCACCATCCACCACCCGATCCACTTTACGGTGCAGGAAGGGCTCGACGCCCTGCGAGATGTCATTTATCACATTGAGACCTATGACGTAACAACTATTCGCGCCTCCACCCCAATGTATCTGATGGCCCGCTATATCAAGGCGATGGGCATCAAAATGGTGCTCTCTGGCGAAGGTTCTGACGAACTGTTCGGCGGTTATCTCTACTTTCACAAAGCCCCCAACGCCCGCGAATTTCACGAGGAAACAGTGCGCAAGCTCAGCAAACTACATTCATACGACTGTTTACGAGCCAACAAGTCAATGGCGGCCTGGGGCGTAGAAGGTCGTGTTCCCTTCCTCGATAAAGAATTCATGGATGTAGCAATGCGCTTGAATCCAGCTGACAAAATGTGCGGCAAGGGAAAAATTGAGAAGCATTTATTGCGGGAAGCATTCGAAAAGCTGCTGCCTCACGAGATTGTATGGCGGCAGAAAGAACAATTTTCTGACGGCGTAGGCTATTCGTGGATAGACAGTCTGAAGGCACATGTGGCGCACGAAGTAACGGATCAGATGTTCGAGGCCGCGGCCTACCGCTTCCCCATCAACACCCCGCTAACGAAGGAAGCCTACTATTATCGCTCCATTTTCGCCGATCACTTCCCGTCAGAAGAAGCTGCGCGCTGCGTGCCCTATGAAAAGTCAGTCGCCTGCTCAACCCCGACCGCACTGGAGTGGGATGCCAAATTCAAGGAAATGGCCGACCCTTCTGGCCGTGCCGTGATGGACGTTCACCAGCAGGGTTATTGAAGACCTGATTGTTAGTATGTTCTATTTCTCGCTGAAAAACAGAATGCTCATGAATTGCGCGATTCGGCCAGACGAAATTAAATGGAATCGAGTTCTAAAACAGGCGCAGGCCATTTACTGTCAAAAGTAATACTCAAAAGTATCCCACGGATCATCACGCATATTTTTTAGGCGTGAATCTAAATCTCCGACATGTATTTCCAGTTTATGTCCGTCAGGGTCGGGAAAATAAAAAGATTCACCCTCAGATTTGTTCTCAGACCATTCCGTGCAGCCGTAATTCAGCAGCCTGGTTTTAAGCTCCAGAAATTCTGTATTCAAGCATGTGAACGCAATATGCGAATAATCATTGCGCACGGATGCAGCAACTTTTTCATCGTAATTCAAGGCCAGCCAGGTATCACCAGCCTTGAGATAAGCTCCATTTTTCCATTTGGCAATCGGCTTTAAACCTAAGATTTCAGTGTAAAATTTGAAAGACCTCTCAAGATCTTTGACCGCAAAAGTAATATGGTTAATGCTTCTCATCATGCTGCCCCCTGCGCATACCAGTAATTGAACGGGTTCGATGAACGCACTTGAGCGCCTGATCAGGCTCGCTGAGCAATGATAAACACATGCTTCTCCGGGTACTGATCATACTCCAGATGGCGGCACAAGCAATCAGCCTGTTCCAACGTGCGTATCAACGCAAATATTCCAGGAGCAGCATGATATAAGGGCTGTCCAAAGCATGGGTTGGTTACTTCATCAGGCTTCTCGACGCCACCTGTCGTAAAAATGAGTACCCCGCCACTTTCCAGCCCGACGCAGAGTCTGCTTAACACCGAGAGCTGCTGATCAAGCGGGACATGCCAGATACTGTCCCAAGCTGATATGAAGTCATAGCGCTTCGGAAATTCCCATGAGCAGATATCTGCCTGATAAAATAGAACATTCGGGTGATGCTGCCTGGCGCGCTTCAGCATCTCGGTAGAGATATCCAGGCCTTCGACTTCGAATCCGCGCTGCAGGAGAAGTTCGATAACTCGGCCACTGCTACCGCACCCGACATCAAGTGCCCTGCCGCACCTCGACATGAACTGCAGGGCGCGCGTGTGCTGTTCTATACCGTTTACATGATTGAATTCCGGGCAATCCCAGTGCTGTGCGATCTGATTGTAGCTTGAAGCGATCTGTTCTGGTTTCACAAGTCGGCTCTCCGGTTGTTTTGTCACTCTATGATACCACAGCCAGCGCGCCTGATAAGCCATTTTGAAGAATTAATGTATTTTGCAGGTTAAATCTCCATAATTATGCAACAAACAGCCCGAGCGATTGAACACTACAACTATCCATTGCCCCCAACAATAAGAATATGTTTGCTCTTGAGAGCAATGTCCGTGCCAAGTATCAAACCGCCCAGGCTGGTTCAACAACGGATAGATCGTGGCTACGCACGATCTATCCTGCTTCGTTATGCCAATGGTTTCATAGCCTCAATAGTATTGTGAGCACTGCAAACCTTGCATGTCATCTCCTATTCTCGGCATGGGAACCGACTTTGCCTTCTTTTCTGTTATCGAAATACCGTTGCAAGTTTTCAGGCAATTCCTCAAGGGGGGCTGGAACAACCAGCGGCAGATCATCAATATTCTGCATAGCAACCATGATTGCCTCTATTAACAACGGAAGCGGGACGGCAGGAAACACCTTGCCACGGTAATTCCACTCACGGCAGTCAACGCTGGTATTATTAGTGAGATCCCCGCAGGACTCACATGCCGATTCACGGATGTCTTGAGCGATATCCCGGCCATTCAGCCGTATCGTGGGTGAAGTCAACAAAGCATTTGCCTTCGCCTCTGCTGTTGTTTGGACAACAATCTCGTTATGTCGCAGCTCAATCCCAAGTCCCTCAGCCACCGGCTGGAGAAGTTTCACCGCTGTTTTTGTCTGATCTCCAGTAGGGACACACCGTTTGCAGGTTTCGAGATCAATCACCAGCAGGTCTATGTTCAAAACTTTTCTCTTCGCCAATGTCTCGCCTGCTTTGTCAGAAGCGACTTCAGGTTGGGTAACGTTACACCCGCAACCGCCTGCACCTGCTGCCTTTGCCTCAGCATCTGCAACGCAGCACGCATCAGTTTCTTTCGGAGCTGGTCCTCCGCAGCAACCACCTGCTGTCTTGCCATAGTGGCTACATACCGCTTCACGGATTTCATCGTTGTTAAGTTGTTTCATGTGTGTGTCTCCTTTCATGGTTAGAAGTGAAAAAGAATAATTTCTACTTCTTATACAGGTAGACGGAGACATTACGAAAAGGACGCAAAATCAGCGAATTTTTTTAACAGAGCTTACAATCGTCGTCTTTCTTGTCGTATCCAACTATTTGATTCATCTTGTTAATTTCTAATTTGCAGCACTCGTGAAGCATGGTTTTCAACAGCGCTCTTCCCCGTTGCACTCTCGACTTAGCCCCGGAAAGGGAAATATTTTCTTTTTCCGCGACCTCTTTTCCTGTCTTTCCTTCGATTTCGGAGAGCTGAACCGCACGTCGATATTTTTCCGGTAGCAGCTGAATCATCGGGGTAAGACACGACGACAATTCCAGTCTGTTACTCTCCTCACTGCTGGCCTGCTGTTGTACAAGCCACTCCGACAGCTCCTCTGTCGGCTTACGAGAACGATAGTAATCAATGATGGCATTTCTTGTAATTTGATAGAGCCAGCTTTCAATCTTTCTCCTGTTTTCAAGAGTGTCAATCCTCAAATGAACCCGAATAAAGATATCATGAAGAATATCTTCAGCCGCAGCTTTGTCGTTGACACGCTTCTGTATAAAAACTAACAGATTGGAGTGATATCTATTCCAAATTTCTACAATCGTATTCATGCTGTTTGTGTCCTTTCGGCAAAGTTGCTGATAATCATATCTTGACAGTCTGTACCAGAGTGAGATTGACTTACAAACAGTAACCCCAGACAATTACAGGCCAACGGAAAAAATTGAACGCGGCGCCTGATCGTTGCTCAACCAGTGTGGTCCCACTCTGACAAACCCAGCTTCAGAAAACCCTTTGATCAGGCCGGGCCAGTGAACATCAGCGCCAAGCTTTTCGACGGCTTCGCAGTCGAACGGGTAACCTTCAATTGCTTCCCAGGCAAGTCTTCGGCCATATTCGCACAAATTTTTGAGTATGGTTTTCTGATAGCCTTTTCCCCTGAATTCAGGGGCGAGAGCAATACAGGTAATGCAGGCGGTAGTTCTGGCTTTTTCTGCCAGAACCGCCATACGCCGCCAGGCCCAGTAAACCTCGGCAACAGGGCTTACAGAAACCCATCCGACAAGTTTTCCTGATTCATACGCAAGAACTCCCACATGAAAGCCTGAATCTACGCGCTGGCGCATACAATCACGGTTTTTCTCTGGAGCTTCCCGCTCACGCTGGTGCCATTCTTCAATCGAGTTGAATTTTTGATGCCAGAAAGCGCAATAACAGCCACCGTGCTTTCCACCAACCGTAAGTTTTTCGAAATCCGCGAAATTCTCAGGAGACAGGGTTTTGAGCTCAAATTTTCTGGTCACGAGCAACTCCAATGTATGCATTTTGTTACTATTTACGCACTGGCAATAACAAATATCACATAAAAAATAGAAATACCATCCTCAAGAAGCTTGTTAATCTGCTTTTGAAAAGACGGCAGATGATTTTTCATTTTGGGAAATAATCATTGACTCGAAAAAACCGATCGTAGTATTCTTGGGTCGGAAAAGCATCTGCCCCCCTTCACCACCATGATCGAGGGCCAGGAAGCGAAACAGGCGGACCTTTTTTTCAGGTCCGGGGAGGCTCTTGTTGGAATTCCTGATGAAGTGGTATAGGCATGGGAAAAACTAGGCGCATTGACCGCTGGTTCGCCATATATCCTCTTGGCCTGATCCTCTTCGGGGCCGCGATGTGGCTGATACTCTCAGCCGGCGCGACTGGGCAGCCTGGGCTTCCAGCTTCATCTGTCAATGTCGCAACAGACCCAGGCACTCTGAGCGCGGAGCTTTTCAAGAATCTTCGCAGCCCGCTCGGCATTCTATTGCTTCAGATAATGGTCATCATTGCCTTCACCCGTTGCTGCGCGAAGGTCCTGCGGAAATTCGGCCAACCTGAGGTCATCGGCGAAGTCATGGGCGGGATCTTCCTGGGACCCTCCGTGCTGGGTTGGCTTTTTCCCGCTGCGGGTGCCTTTCTTTTTCCGCCGACTTCTCTGGCAAATCTGGGCCTGCTGAGCCAGATCGGGTTGATAATCTTCATGTTCGTCGTCGGCATGGAGGTAGACACTGATGTCCTGAAGAAGAAAGTACATTCCGCCATACTAATATCTCACGCGAGTATGGTAATGCCCTTCCTGCTCGGTTCGCTGCTCTCGCTCGCCCTTTACAAAGACTATGCCCCCGCCGGAGTTCCGTTCACTCCCTTCTGCCTTTTCATGGGCATCGCAATGAGCATCACGGCTTTCCCGGTTCTGGCAAGAATCCTCCGCGAACGCGGACTGAGTCTATCCCCGTTTGGGACTGTCGCGCTCACATGTGCAGCGATAGATGATTTGACCGCATGGTGTGCATTAGCAATTGTTGCGGCGGTCTCCCGGCAGGGAACGATCGTAAATTCCCTTGTCGACATCGCTTTGTGCGGCATCCACATCGCCGCGATGCTTTTTGTGGTCGGACCACTGCTGAACCGTTTGATTGCTGGCGGTACGAGCCCCACGATGGGTCGAATGTCCCCGCAAAGCCAGGGTGGCGAGGGCGCCGAGGGAGCCACCGGGAGCATTCGCGAAAAAGGGGCCATCGCAGCTGTCTTGTTCACGGCTTTCTTTTCCGCATTGGTGACGGAAACCATCGGGATTCACGCCCTTTTCGGAGCCTTTCTGGCGGGTATGGTCATACCCCGGGAAACGGCCTTCCGTGAGACTCTTGCGCGCCGCCTCGAACTTTTCAGCACAATGATCCTGCTGCCTCTTTTCTTTGCCCTCAGCGGCCTTCGCACCCAGATAAGTCTGCTCAACGACGGGTCGTCGTGGGTTATTTGCGGAATCATCATCCTCGTGGCAATAACCGGAAAGTTTGTTGGAAGCGCCGGGGCGGCGCGCTGGTCGGGATCGACATGGCGCGACTCACTCGTGATCGGTGCGCTGATGAATACCCGGGGACTTGTCGAGCTCGTCGCCCTCAATATCGGTTACGATCTGGGCATCATTACTCCGGTAATTTTCACGATGATGGTTATCATGGCGCTCGTCACGACTTTGATGACCGGTCCTCTGCTGAGCTTCCTCATGCCTGACGGCAGCGCCGACGAACATTGCATGAGGACGCCCTGAATTTTCTCCACAATTCTGCCGGATGAGCTCTACAAGCCTTGATCGTAGCTTTAAGAGCATTGGCATGTGTTAACTGAGAAATCCAAAGTTTCCTGTCTGATACTGTCTGATCATCTTTCAGCAAGTAACTTGCGGACATTGGCTATTGTATCGCTTCCGGAAACAAACGCTGGTGAAATTTGCCTGGTTTTACTGTTGTAGACACTGACAATACTCTCACACTGTGAATAAAGTTCATTGGCCGGGTCGGTATATGCCTTGTGATTTATCTTAACTAATCCTGCTGCGCTGGAAAAATTTTCTTTGAGTTTTCTTTCAAGGCTTGCCTGTTCAGCAGGCGGAAAGCTGTTGCAGCAATTGGCAAAACAGTAAAAGATAATGTTCTTTTTTTCCTTCATTGCCTTGGTATATTCAGGATATTTGCTATTGCTGAGAATCAGTTTGCGCTTATCAAAAGCGCATGGACCAAGAACTTTTTCAATGCTTTCAATTACCGGAACCACCATTTCATCATATTTTTCACTGTAACCAAATGTGGAAGTGTAAAGTTTGAAACTGCCATCTTCATTTTTAATAACGCCATAACCGTTGCCAGGGAAATGATCCATGATAACTGAATAATAATCACCCTGAGGATATGTTACAGAATTGGGTATTTCTATGACTTTCACATCAGGTTGATATGATTCCATAACCTTTGAAATGAAGAAAAAATTCCTTTCATTCAGGGGAAGTGAACTGGCTTTTCTTGTCTGTCTGAATATAAGTACATCTTTGCCTTCGTCCATGGCTGCGCCAATTCCCAAAACCCTGCTTGGGGCATCCGGGCTGGGAAGTGTTTTCACCGTGATCTCTCCCTGCGCCCCGCTTGAATACTCAATTCCGCCGCATCCGCAACCCTGTATTAAGAATACGAAAGCAAGAAAGGCGAAAACAATTAATAAAGAAATCGCAATTCTTGAGTAACCCGTAACTGTTGAGTATCTCATTGCAGCCGATCCTTCCTTTTTTTGTTTTCTCAACAGTATATAGGATGATTCGAGGTCGAATGTCAAATACCGGCACTATTGAGCGTTATCCCCCCAGGTATTCGGCATACACCGAGATAAGTTGAATTGCCTGCAAAACGCAGGCGTCGGTTATCGGTAGCGCCCTCGTAGACATATACACTTCTACAGCATGGGTCAAGGCATCCATTCTGGTGCATGCATGTTTCTATGCTGCAATCTCACCTTGAGACTCGCGACCATTCACTCTGAAGTTTAGCACTCGGGAGCCAACGCGACTTTGCAGTCCGGGCACTGGATCTGATTGCATGGCTGCCCGGGCTGGTTGTGTCAAAATCGGCCAACCATCAATTAGAAAATCTTCCTGTATAACGCGGAGCAGGCCATTTGAGGGTGCGAGCGCACTTGAACGCCTGGCAAATCATTTTCAGAATAGTCACAGGCAATCAGTCTATATTGGCCTGTGTGCCCGGCAATAAATAAATCTCACGGGCGTAGTAAAAAGCCTTTAACTGATACTTGCTGCATAGTATCTCAAGCATTGATAGCAATGTACAGTTTTTGAAAATCATGTCACTGGTAATCTTAACCTTTTCTGAAACATGAAATTTCAGCTTCCTGCTCATATTGAGGCTTTCCAAAAACGTTTTCAAGTCCAGTGTCCGCGTATCGAATTCGCTGACCTGCAGAGCAAATTCCCTTTTAAAAGAGTTCATACCAGCAACAAAAATATTTTCGCCAGATTTTTGTCGAGAGAGTTTTTCAAGCAATGACAGTCTGTCTTCGATTGAAAGGTCTAAGAAATTATTACTCTCTACCCAATCTTTCAGGAGTTGCCGGTCTCTATCTGCACTAAAAGCCGAAACCGGCAGCAAACAAATGAAAGCCAGTAACATGATCAGGCTTGTCGCGAAATGTAAACTTTGTGCCATGTTGAAATGCCTCCAGATAATAGAATCTAATTCTTATTTATCAGGCACAGGCAACATTCTCTTGTCATTCATGTAACAGATTTGTAACTGTTTCAGTTCACGCAAGGGCTTACTGCAAACTCCCTGATCGACCTTTCATAAATGCCACCGAGAAACCAGAAAAGAGCGGACGCCTTCTCAAGGCTGCAGCAGATTTTACTCGAGGACAAGTCGAAAGCCCAGCGGTGGGCGACTTTGCCAGTCCATCAGAGCGAAAATGGGAATTGCCTTCTCCAACAGAGATTTCGGGCTGTCTCTGTTCCCGCCGACACCAAAAAGAAAGGTTTGATCCTCCCACATGCAATCATGCATGACAGAACCCATTGACGTCACGAGTTCCCAGTCCTCTCCACCCATAGCTTCGAATGGAATATTAAGGACTTTTGGCGAAGCAGTCAGGTCGAACTTGGGAAAGTTACTTCTTGTCAGGTGAGCGTCGGAATACATGGCCTCCAAATTCGCGTAGCGCCGGCTGTCGCCCTGGTTCATGGAAAAGGCCCAGGCACACTGAGGCTTTGTTTGCAGGGCTATTGAGATTCCCCATCGGTAAACATTGTTGAACGCATTTTCAAAGTCAGACCATGAAATATTTTGGGGAAGATGGGCCGCCCAAAGCCACTCTTTCAGTTTCGGCAGCCGGTATGTAAGACCGGTGTGGCGTTCAATGGTCGAAAGACACTCAATAAACTCATGATGAGCCTCTGAGTCGCCATGAATAAAGGATCCTTCCCGGGGCATTTCAGATCTTCCCGAAGATGTCTGCTAAGTTTGAGCCAATCTTTGAACGAGACGGGACGGCGTCCGAGGTTTCTCTCGCTCTTTGCCTACAATTCTGCCGATTGAAGCCATAATCTGGGTGTTTCCGTCGTCTTTCGCGTTAATATCGAGACCGGCTTTAATCAGTTCCTCCATTCCCGCGCCAAATCCTTCTAGCGCAGCGATATGCAGGGCATGGCATTCTTTCAGCGCCGAAATCTCCTTTTGAATCAGATCGCGAAGCCCGACCAGGTCTTTTTTTGAACAGATTTCACGGACTTTGTCCTCAAAATTGCTTTTGTCACTACGCCCACGTGCGTCGAAATCCATCTGCCGGGAACTCCTTTCGATAAAACAAAAACTCGCGCTCGACGGGAGGATACCACGAGTTTTTCAAAAAAAATCATCATCCGACTTGGCTACCCTTCAGCCCTTGCGGATTACCGTTATCCCTTGCCGAAGCCGCTATCCCCCAAACCTGAAACGAATCGAACCCGTCATCCGACTCGGACGGTGACAGCCAAGTTATTGAACGGATCCGTAAGATACGCAAATTTTAGTGATAGCCGGAAACAAATTGCCTGTTCAAAATTAACCTGTTGGTCACTCTGAAAATGCTGGAATTGTTCCTCGGCTTTCTATTTATGTTTTACGATTCGAGAAAATTGTAACCGCTAAAGAAAAGAATCACAAGGATTGCAGGTCTGAGAGGACTATTATTTGCGAGTATTTGCCAGCTGTTGCTGATATTGAGATTCGAGATTGTTCCAGAAGCTGGCGGGGGTGCCGGTTATATGTTGGTTTCTTTTGCGGGCCATATAATACAATACATCCGATCAATTTGTTGTTCGCCGCTTCTGCAAAGCGTTCTGGCCATTTCGCCAGAATAGGCACCTAGAATTGTATTTCGGCTCCATCTGCCGGAATCAGCAGGCTCAAATCGGAAATCTTCTTTAATCTGGCAAGTTTTCTCAGATCTGAGCGGCTTAGGCCGCAATGATCAAGCGCTTCAAGGTGAATGCTGATAACCAGGCTTCCGGAAGCCTGAGAAATGAGCTGAAAAGTCTGTTCGGCATCCATGATAATCGGCGCGTGCCCCGGAATGGTTGCAGCCCCTGAGTGCGTAATGATTACTTCAGGCTGATACCTTTTAATTGTCTCCGCAACTTCGGGGCACCAGATACTGTCGCCAACCCAGTAAACAGTTGGCTCTCCTGGTGCCTGCAGAACGAACCCGGAAACTTTGCCAAGTTTTTCCAGAATCTTCCCCTTGCCGTGTTGCCCGCCAACTCTGGTGATTGTGATGTTATCGATGACCACTGAATTTCCAACCGGCTTAACATTCTTGAATCCTGCCAGAGTGATCTGGTCTTCGTCACCAGACTGACAGAAAATTGGCAGCTCTTTGGCAATTGCCTCCATTGCTGCTCTGTCAAAATGGTCTGGATGCAGGTGTGAGACAATTACGCTTTCAACTCCGGCGAGTATCTGCGCTTCTGGAAAAGGCAACTCTACGGTCGGATTGCTGGCAACCCCGATAAATCCGTTAAATGAACCCTTTGCCGCGAACATCGGATCGGTCAGAAAGGTTTTACCGGCATAGGTGATCTTCATCGTAGCGTTGCGAATCAGTTGCAGCTGATTGTGCTTTTTCGCATTGAGACCTGGTTGTCCCGAAATCGGGCTTCCTGCGCTGCATGCTGTTGCAATAAACATAAGAACGCTGAGCCAGCAAAAACATTTTAATAGTCGTTTTTTCATTTTTTTACTCCTGACAGAAACTTTTTAGCTGATGGAAGAGGTTAAAAGCAGTTGCTGCTATTATGGCAGCCCACTACATGCTATACTAGAGTCATAAATGACATAAAAGAAGTTAAAACTGACACATGCCGCAAAAACCAATTAGAATCGTTGTGGTAAATTATCCAGGGGCTTTGCAGTCGGCAGTTGCCGGTTTTCAGGAAATGTTTCTGCTGGCCGGCAGGGTCAGCTCTGAGCATCGCCATATCCGGTCTTTTTCTGTTGAAGTCCTGACTGTTGAGGCAATAAACCGGTTGCTAAACGGCAACAACGTGGCGTCAGAAAACAATCGCATAAGTGCAGTTATTCTGCCGCCGAGCATTGAGCCGGCAGTTTACGCATGCGAGGATAAGGCTTTACTGGATTGGATAAGCGGGCAGCACTCAAATGGAACGATAGTCTGTTCGGTTTGTGCCGGCGTTTTTATTCTTGCGGCATCCGGCCTTTTGCAAAACAGAATCGTTACTACGCACTGGGGGCTTGGCGACAAGTTTTCGCAGAGTTTTCCGCAAATCAGAACCGACACACGAAAAATCCTTATTGATGATGGGGATATCATAACTGCAGGGGGTCTGATGGCCTGGGTAGACCTCGGCCTGCACCTTGTTGCCAGATTCGCGGGTCCGGCGCTGATGAGGCAGTTGAGCAAATTTATGGTGGTGGATTCGGGGTTACGGGAACAAAGTTATTACCAGAGCTTTTATCCGAGGCTTGATCATGGCTGCAGTGATATTCTGAAAGTTCAGCATTTCATTCAGAAAAATTTCAGCAGGCAGATAACAGTGACAATGCTTTCTGAATTAAGCTGTCTTACTGAACGAACTTTTCTCAGGCGTTTTTGCAAGGCTACAGGCCTGAAGCCAACGCAGTATCTGCAGAAAGTAAGGATTCAGAAAGCCTGCGATCTGGCGGAAACGACCGATTATTCTTTCGATGTCGTTGCCAGCAAGGTAGGCTACGAGGACATCAGCGCCTTCAGGAAGGTTTTCTGGAAAACTGTTG
>Ga0154428_1132_pt2 | contig 18956 bp, 9 predicted proteins | sample RifGroC2_FD_115932 | JGI IMG/M metagenome (GOLD analysis project Ga0154428, IMG submission 115932) | Candidatus Riflebacteria bacterium GWC2_50_8 | reverse complement strand
GATAACCGTAAAGTCGAGCTTGCCAAGACGTGAACCGATACGGCCGGAAACGACCGGGCCGCTTGCAATGCCAGCACAGATGCGCATACTGTTTATGCGCATCTTTTGTTCAAGATCGAGTAATGCCGCGCTGGCGGCCACAGCGTGCTCGGGATGTTCGCTGCTACCCCTGAATACCAGCATAAGCGTATCTTCGACAAGTTTGTCGACAATGCCGCCGTACTGCCCGGCTGAGAGATCGGCGGCGGCAATAAAATCGCTGAGCATTGCGAAAATCTGCTCAGCGGTGGCATCAGCCTGAAGATGCTGCAGTTGTTCGAGCTGCACAAAAGCAATCGTGGCGTCGATACGTTCGCCGCCTACCGCCATGCTTTCTTCCGAATCAGACTCAACCGCCTTGATTACTTCGCTTGAAACAAAATGCGATAGACGGCGCCGCTGTTCGAGGCCTTGAATCATGGTATCGAACGTGGTTTTGAGATCGCCAAATTCGTCGGCCTGAGAGAGTTCAACCTGCTGTTGATAATCGCCGGCCGCCACTGCTTCTGTTACCCTGATAAATTCGCGGATTGGGCGAAGATAGATGAGCATGAACACCAGAAAAACAAAAACCAGCAGCATGGCTGCATATATCAGCAGCAGCACGACAAAATTAAGACTGCCATAATGACCGGTTACGTTATTGCTGCGCATAACCAGTAATAGAGGATAATCGTTCATCGCAAAAATCTGCAGCAGATCCCGGTTGGCAATTCGTTTGCTGTGCTGACCTGAAATTACTGCCAGATTGAAGCTGTCTATTAAATCAGGCTCGTTGACTTCTCGATCATCAAACAAAGAGTAAAAGCGTCGTATACCGTCATCATCGCGCAGCAGAAAAAAGTCAATCTGCATACCAGGCGTCGGAACAAAATGACGACGGACATAATCGCACAGCAGTTCTTCATTGCCAACCTTCATGTTGAGAAGAGCGCTGGGCCGGTTCTGGCCTGGCGCGTGCAGATAAACCGTTGAAAAGCGACTACCCTTGTGAAAGCGCAGATTCTGGTAAAGACGTCCCCAGCGGTTGATGACCTCGCTGACAAACTGGGAATCGATTGCTATGGCGTCTCTTGTGTTATCTTCAGTAAACACATCGTTAAAACGGCCGTTTTCGTCAAATGCGTTGATAATCGCAGAACCGGTTATGCGACGGTTAGCATCTTCTTCTGAGCCCTCGACAACATTACGTGAAGCAGAAAGAACCTTGATCCTGCGGCGGCCGGGAAGGTCAAGAACGAGATCTGAGGCAATCGAACGCTTGAGCCACTTGCTGAACAGGCTTTCGACCATATTCAACTGACCGGTTCTGACCAGCTTATCAACATTCTGCGACAAATCGAACATGTCCTTCTGCAAAGTTGTCAGATAACCTGAAAAACCTTCACTGAAGGCAGAATAGGCTTCTTTCTGCTGTGCCTCTGCAACATACCAGCCGTAAATACGATGAAACTGGTGCCAGGTAAGAAAACCAGCAAGCAGTAACAATATGGGCAGCAGCAGCATAAAGCCGGTGCCAACAACAACCTTGCTGGTAATGCCGGCTCTGAATTCGATACCAAAAAAGAAAAAGCGCAAAATAAAAAAGGCGCCAAAAAGCATGTAAAGCCGGCAGACAAATGTTATGTGCGACAACCATGGCAATAACGGATGCTGCAACTGCGACCAGGGCACTGAAACCTTCAGTAACGGCATTTTTTCGGCAACCGAACGCAAATTGAGCGGTGACAAAGTGCCACCCTGTGTCAGATCAATCAGACTGGTCTGCGAAAATGTCGAAATCAGGTGATACCCTGCGTTGTCTTCGTAAAATCTGGTGACTATATCGGGATTATTCTTGTCACTGTTCCACAACGAATGTGACTGTCCGACAAAACTGCGCACGAGTCCGGGCGAGGCACGCCTGGCAGCCGCCAGCGCAGCCTTTTTCCAGGGAATTTCAGCACCACGAAAAATCAGCAGACAACCGCCTTTGATAAACCTTGCTGCAGGTTCATTGGTTATGAAAGGCTTATAATAAAAGTAAACAACACCACTGAGCTGCGAAGAAATTGATTTCGAAACACGTTGCGGAATCAGCGGTATCTCGGTGATCAGAGCAAAAACCCTGCGAAAAAACTGGTCGAGATCTTTGCCGGTTTTTTCGGAATCGGCAAAACGAAACATTGCACGGGTAGCAGTTTCGACCTGCTGACTGTAGAATTTACAGTTCAGCTGCTGATTCAGATTAACCAGATAGCGGCGCATCAGATTACGCGGCAGCGTCTTTATTTCTTCAGCGAGCAGAGAGGTAAAATGATAGGCAAAATCAGCAGTATCAGCGCTGTGACAAATAATGCCATCAGGCTGCAGGCCGGTTGCCGATGCCAGTCCGGCCATGGCTGACGCCGGGTCGCGGTAATCCGGTGGCTCTGATATCCCGGAATAATAGCTATCCATAAGGTTTTGAATAAAGTTGGCAACAATGAGGTCCTGTCGGAAAATTTCCATCTCGCTCGTCATTGCGCCAGCGACAGCACGCTGTTTGGCGATTCTGGCAAGATCGAACAGATAGTTCAGGCTCAACAGCACAAGAAAAGCCGGCAACGCAAACACCATAACCCAGACCAGCAGTAATGTCAGGCCACTTATCCGACGTCTAATACTGATCGTCTGTTCAGACACTGCTGTCTCCTTGAGCACAAAGCGCATAAGCCTCAATGCCGCATTGTTCAGTTGCATTTTCAAGCCTGAAAACCTGCGCAAGTTTCAGCGCAGTAACTGGGCACAGCAGAATGCGCGATTCGACATGGCGCGTAGCACTCTCGATCTGTTCGGCATGGCGCGCAACCTTGCCGATTACCGAAAAAATACGACGCCCTGAATCAGCACCGGCCATTCCTGAAAAGGCCGTGCCGGTAGCAATGCCTATGCCGTTATCAATGGTAAAAAGACCGAGCACAACACGACCGCGGTTAAGTTGAGCCAGCCGGGCGCGCATACGCAAGGCGGCCTGCGCAGCCATTTCTTCGCTGCCGTGCTCAGATGTCGGGTAAAAAACCGCGACGACCGCATCACCTACCAGGCGCTCAATAAAGCCGCCACAGCTGGTAATCGCGCTTTCCATCTCAGTAAAATAATCATTGAGCAGACTGACAATCTGCTGCGGTTCATGCTTTTCACTGAGCGCAGTAAAACCACGAATGTCACTGGCCAGAAGGGTGAGCTGCGAAACTTTGGGAGCTGCCGTCACGGTCTTTTGCCCGAGCTGCTCATATAGATTTTCGGAAACAAAGCGCCGCATTTTTTCGCGCTGCTGCAGGCCGAGCGTCATGCGATTGAACGAGTCGGCGAGCAGCGAGAACTCATCGGTCTTTTCAAGCTTTACCGACACTTGAAAATTACCAGCACTTACCAGCCTGGCTGCCTTGTGAAACCCCTTGACCGGGCTTACAAAAAGGGCGGCCAGAATTTCGGCAAAAAGGAACAGGCTTATTATTGCTATCAATATCAGCAGTATCGGAAAAACACTGATGCTGAACTGCAGAAAGCGGTCGGGAAAGCTTCGGGAAGTTCCGGCAAAGACAACAGGTTTGTCTGGGAAATAGCGGTAATGGCTTAATTTAAAACCTTCAGCATCTGCTTTTTTCTGAAATCCACTTCGACGCTCAACAGAAGCAGTATCAAGCAGACTGCGCAACTCAGCATCCGGATTGATGTATTCAGGCCACCAGCGCAGAATGGTGTCGTCGGGACGGCGTTGGGCAAAGGCAAACTCATGATCGCCAAGCTCAGTCGTTGCAGAATAAATCTGCGAAGAAAAATTATCTGGCTGCACCAGAATGTATCCTGTGCTGCTGGTTCCGGTCATCGAAAAGGCGCGCACATGTGATCTGCCTTTTGCACGGCGCGAAGGAATGAGATAATAAATCATGCGCGAAAAGTTATCTATTTTGCGCATGTCTCTGGTTTCAACTCCTTCATTGCTGAGAATATTGTGTTCATAATAGTTCTGGCGAAATGATTCGAAGAAGCCATCTGCTATCTGTGCATGCTGCTGAACTTTTTTAATTCCAGCGCTGGCAGAGTCCAGCACACCGAGATTGCCAAGATACTTGGCCGGCAGAAGGATGTCGATCATGCCGATATCAGTATTTGGTGAACCATGATCGCGAAAGGTTCTGGCGACACCATCATTACGAAAAAAGCTCAGGTTGGTCTCGCTCTCGTCACTGACAACTTTTGAAGCCTGCAGCTGCATTATTTCATCGGCCGGCGCATCAACCACCTTCATCATCCGCAATTTTGCCTTGAGAATGTGCAGCATAAACTGCAGCTTCTGATCGTCAAAATAATTATGCAGTCGATACATCAGGCCACCAGCCTCGCTTTCAAGTTCATGCTCACTAAGACTGCCCACACTGTCGAGCAGACCAAAGCAGAAAAAACCCAGAATGGCATAAGGCAGAAGCATTACCAGGGTAATAACAGCAAGCATTCGTGCGCGCAGCCTGAAAAACAGAGGAAAGCCAAACAGGATGAAGTAAATGGCTCCACAAAAGGTCGCAAGAGTGGTGATTTTTTGTAGAAATGCCATTTGCTGCAAATCTTTTCGCAGAGCGGCTTTTATAGCAAGTAAAGATGCAGAAACAGCGAGATAGCGTGGCAGTTTCAGCGGCTGCGCTGCTAATGAGTTGTAGCCAGCCAATTCGGTTGGCACATGTGCTGCCATAATCAATTCATCAGAATTTTGCACGATCCGATTCAGTGGCAGGGAAACGCTCGTCAGTAAATGGCGTGCAAATCCAGGGTTTTGCCACTTCAGTGCATTTGAAAGCACATCGGATACTTTTATCTGTTTCCCGGCAAAGGCGATGAAATAACCACCATAAATGTGTTTTCGAAGGCTGCTGACTGCTCTATGATAGGTAAAAATGTGACGACTGCCATACATGGAGGATGGCATCTCAAAGCAGACACCCTGATGATGTGGGGGACTATGCCCCATTTCGGAAAAATACTCGACAAACAGTCGATGATGAATCCTTTTAAGGCTGCCAGCACCCTGACCGCTGTCAAAACGAGCGTAGGCCGCTGGATACATGCGATAGAAACGGTGAAACACATCGGGATCGTTTTCGACAACCGGAGTAAACGATGCCAGATTGGCAGTATAAATGGTCAATGCATTTTCAATCTCGTTTCTGGATTGAGCAGTTAGAGTATTCATATCCGGGCTGAACCAGGACCAGATCGCAGCGAAATCAGCATTAAATGAAACTATCAGCAAAGGTTCGATATCTGCATAGTCTTTGCAGAAATCAAGCAGCTGCATTCTGGTAGCCGAAGTAATAAGCTTCGGGTCGACACCCTGTGCAAAAACCGGGCGTTTAAGGGTCTCTGAAGTCAGGCCTATATGCGCTTCGCCGGCTTTTAAAATATTCTGCAGGTAGAGACGAGGGATCAGACTTTCCCTGAACAAGCCGACCTGCTCTTTAAGCTCATGCTCGAGCAATTTCACCTGATAATCGTATTTCTGGCCGGCCAGACCAACCAGTTCTGAACAGATAAGCGCCAGCGGCAGAAAAACCAGAATGGCAAAAACAACTGCAATCAGCAGTCGCAAAGTCTTTTCGTTTATGTTACCCATCCTGTTTTATCCAGGTGTAGTTCGCTCTCACATTGTCAGCGTTGACTGAGCTATGATAACAGGTGTAACCTCTCCAGCCAACGCAAAAACAGCTACTATTACGATTTTTATGTTACTCGTGTATGATCATAAAATATACTGATGGTTCCGGGTATGATGTTGATAATCGGAGGCTTTTATGGCCAGTCGTAAAGTTACCAACCTGGTTTTTGTTCTTGCCGTCTTTATTGCAGCGCTCATGCCGGTTAGAGCTGAACAGCTGCTGAACCGCATCGACAGATTTTTTGTATTTGGCAGTAATCTGGCCTGGTTTAATAACAATTACGGCGCCGACATTGGTATCAACCACGCTGAAGGCGGCTGGTCACCAACGTTTTCGCAGGAACATTGCGAAAAGGTGTTTGCCAATCTCGAAAAGATGGGTTGCCCGGTTATCAGGATCTGGGCATTTGAAAGACAGGAAGGCCTTACTTTTACGACTGATCTGACTTCTGACCCGGCCTATCCTTATCATGAAGTTACCGGTCTCGACGACAAATTCATGACGAATTGCCGCTTTTTGATGGATTGCGCAGCCAGGCATCATGTAAAAATTTACTGGTCGCTGCTTAACCATCTGATTCGCGAAGAACAGGATGGCCGACACATGCGCATCATTACTGATGACAAGGTGCGTAAAAGCTACCTCAAAAATGCCGCATTGCCATTTTTGCAGGAATTTGCGCGACACCCGGCTTTTTTTGCCGTCGACATCATGAACGAAGCTGATGGTGCGATTGGCGGCATAGATTTTCTCAGCGGCGGCATGAACCCTAAGCTTGGTTGCACCTGGAAACAGATGCGGGTATTTATCAAGGAATGTGCAAAAGCTTTTCATCAGGCTATTCCCGGTATAAAAGTCACCTGTACGAGCGGCTGGCATGAATACAAAAACGTTAAGGCCGGCCGGTTTTCTGGGCTTGGCCTGGATTTTTATGACTGGCATTCTTATAAAGACGAGCCCGATCTGCCGCATGCCCGCGAATTGAAGCTCGACAAGCCGGTAATAATCGGTGAATGCGGACCGAAAACTCAGGAACCTGACGAAAATTATTCCTTACAGAGCAAAAACTGGAACGCCTATCTGATACAGGCCCGCAAAGGCTATGCCGGACTGCTGACCTGGTCTTATGGCAATCAGGGAGACGCCAGTAACTTCACGATGGTCAACAAAGATCATAGCTGGCGAAGCGGAGCAAAGTTCATTTATCAGGCAACGCGCGGTGCGCTGATTCCCGATGCCGGACCACTGATGCTTAGTGATGCTGAAGCAAAGGCTCTTAAGACCCTTAACAACGCCCTGCAGATAGTAATCGACCTGAAAGACAACTCGAACCCGAGGCCGTTGAATATTGCACAGAAGCGGCTGGTATGGCTCGGCAACGAAACCGCGAAGTATTATCCCTATGTAAATCCAAGATATGCTGTTTTCAGCTTTACCAGAGCTTTAGATGAAATTTCCAGTGCCGGCGAATGGGAATTGCGCACCCGCTCACAAGGCTTTGCCGAAAGAACTGTTGAGCTGCAGAAAATCGGCGCCGCTCTGCTTGATCAGGCGGGCACCATCAAGTCTGCCAGGCTGGTTCAGACAACAGCGCGGCTGGCCGATTTCCTTAAAAGAGATCCTGCCTCAAAAGACACCTCAAAAGTTTCTCCATTTGATGTGGACATCCAGGACAATTAGCCTGTTCGCAACAATCTCAAACCTGACGCAGGGCGGTGAGTTCATAGAGCGGGTATTCCCGGCTTTTACCTTTGATTTCTACACGTTCTATGAAGCTGACTCGTGCGCGGCCACGCAGCAGACGAATTGTTGCTGGCGCTACAATTATGCCGGTCTGCGTGGTGCGATACGCCTCGCTTTTTAAGCGGGCAGCCAGATTCACCGTATCGCCGATCACAGTAAAATCGAGTTTGCCGAGACGTGAACCGATTCGACCAGAAACCACCGGGCCGCTGGCAATGCCACCGCGCAGTTCAAATCCATGACCGTGCATGGCTGTTACCAAATCGAGAGTCGCCGATACCGCAGCGATGGCATGATCAGGAAATTCTGTGCTGCTGCGAAATACCAGCATTAGAGTATCTTCGACAAGCTTGTCAACAACGCCGCCATAACGCATGGCTGCACGGTCGGCCTCACCTATAAAGTCGCCAAGTGCCTTAAAAATCGCCTGTGAAGCCTGAGCGTGTTGCTTAAGATTATGCAGCCGAACAAATGCAATACTGGCGTCGAGACGCACGCCGCCGGGCGCCATGCTGTCGTCATCATCTGATTCAACTGCTCGCAGCGCTTCACTTGACAGGAAATGACTGAGCCGACGGCGTTGTTCGAGACCTTTGATCATGCTGTCAAAGGCAACCTTAAGATCGCCAAACTCATCAGTCTGGTAGAGTTCGACCTGCTGCCGATAGTCGCCGGCCGCCACACTTTCGGTAACTCGAATAAATTCTGCGATCGGCTGGAGATAGATCAGCTTGAAAACCAGCAATATCAGTGCCATAAGCAACATTGCATACAGCAGAAGAAGAACTGTAAAAACTGGTGTAAACAACTGACTGCTGCCAACGATGCCACGCGTCAGCATCAGCAAAGGCATATCACTCATGGCAAAGATCTGGGCAAGCTGGTTCTTTTCGGGTTCATAGAGATTGTGCCCGGAAATCATTGCCAGTTTTAGATGTTCAAGCAGATGTGAATCAGTCACCTCGCAGTTGTCGGCAAGCCTGTAAAAACGCGGCACACCAAGATTCTCGCGAATCAGAAAAAACTGATGAAAGATATCTGAATTCGCCGCAAAATACCTGATGGCAAATTCGCGCAACAGATTTTCACGTTCGTAAATTGCAGTAATGATGGCGCGAATACTGTTTTTTCCAGGAAAGTTATAATATATCGAAGAAAATCGGCTACTGCTGCCAAAGGGAGCAAACTGATAAACGCCGCCCCAACGATTGACCAATTCGTTAATGAAACTCGAATTCATTGAAGTATTACTTTCCTGCTGGCCGGTTTTGTCGGGCTCACTGAGCATCCCATCGGCGTCAAACCCGTTCATGATTGTTGCGGCAAAAAGCCGCATTGTTGATTCTCTTACCGGTTCCTCTGAATTCGTTAAAAAGGGTGAGGGCAAATGCAAACTGTCATTCAACATATCGAAACGCAGACCTGAGGAAACCCGGTTCTGTCGCAGCCAACGCCCGGCAATATCAAGAATTTCTTTATCTTTGCCCGAATCAAGCGGACTCTCAAGCTGTAATGCCAGATCATAGGTGTTGCGCTGCAGACTGATCAGGAACGTGGCAAAGTCTTCGGTAAAATCAGTAAATAACTGTTGCTGCCTTGCTTCCAGCCTGTACCAGCTGACGACCCGGTTAAACTGGTTCCAGCTGACAAACCCGGCGAGAAGTAACGAAAACGGCAGCAGCAGAACAAAAGCGGTGCCAATAACCACTTTGGTTGTTATGCCAGCTTTGAATTCAAAACCAAACATAAAAACGCTTGTCAGAAAAAGGGTGCCGAACAAAACAAAAAGCTTCTGAGCAAAATTGATATGAGATCTGTATGGAAACAACGGGTGCTGTAATTGTGATTCGGCAATTGAAACCTGCAGAAGCGGCATTTTGCTGGCGAATTCACGCAGACGGCTCGGAACCAGAGAACCGTTTTGTGTAAGATCGACCATGCTGCTCTGGGAAAGCGTCGATTGAAAGTGATATCCTTCAGAGTCTTCAAAAAACCTGGTGATGACTTTCTGAAGATTGCTGTCGCGTTCCCAAAGCGAATTCGGCAGCCTGGCAAAGCGCCGAAAAAACCCAGGTGCAGAGCGTTCAACTGCTGCGCGAGCGACTTTGCGCCATGACATATCAGTGCCACGAAAGATCAACAGACAGCCGCCGGTGATACGCAGACCTACGACAGACTTCGCGATGAACGGATGGTAATAAAAGTATACAGGGCCGCCGAGTCGCGATGACAGAGAGCGACTGACCCGACGGGGAACCACCGGAAGTTCAGCTATCAATGAAAACATTCGCCGGAAAAACAGGTCAGAATCTCTTTTCGACTTTACCGGATCGACAAAACGAAAAAGAGCCTGAGTGGCGGCTTCAGCTGCAGAATTGTGCAAGCGGTAAAGCTGCTGCTCATTGACTGATACCAGCCAACGACGAATGAGAGTACGCGAAAGACTGGGAAACTCTTTGGCAAGCTGTTCACTGAACCAGTGCTCTATGTTGATGGTATCGGCTGAATGGGCTATTACGGCGGCCACTGGCAGGTCTGCTGCCCCGTGCAGTTTTTCTGCCAATATTGCCGGGTCATTACCTGACTGGCAAGCAGGATCAGCAAAGAATTTCTCCAGGCGTCTCTGTAGATAGTTATCAATTTCGAGGTCGTTGCGAAAACTATCCATCTCATTGGTCATTTTCGGAGTCATCGCACGCAAACCAGCCTGCCGCGTCATTTTAAACAGATACTCAAGACTCAGCTGCAGCAGAACAGCGGGCAAAATAAACACGGTCAACCAGATGGCCAGGAGCGACATGACTCCGACACGACGTTCTATCTTTATGGTCGTGCGCCTGGTAACTTCAGCCATTGGTAACCTCGTCGTTGGCAACGGTAAAAGCCGGGAAGCCACACTGACCGGTTACCTCAACGATAATCATTTTATTATTCAGGCTGGCAGCCGTTTCAGGGCAAATAAGAATGCGTGAAGAGACATGGCGACTCGCGCTTTCAAGCTTTTCGGCAAGACCAGTCACTTCGCCAATAACAGAAAAAATCTGACGACCGGCGGAGCTGCCGGCAATGCCAGAAACCGCTTCTCCAGTGGCAATGCCTATGCCATTATCGATATTAAACAGGCCAGCAGCAGTCCGCTGGCGGTTCAATTCTGCCAGTCGCACCCGCATACGAACCGCAGCCTGAACTGCACGAAATTCAGGTTTTTCGGCCTGGTCGTCGTAGAAAACCGCGACGACAGCATCACCTACAAAGCGCTCAATAAGCCCGCCAGATTCTTTGATCGCGCCTTCCATCTCGGTAAAATAGTCATTGAGCAGACTTACAATCTGCTGTGGTTCATACTTTTCGCTGAGCGTGGTAAAGCCGCGAATATCACTGGCCAGCAGGGTGACTTCGCTGACTCCGGTGTTCTCACTGACACTGAGTCCAATGCGTTCAAACAGGTTCTCGGAAACAAAGCGGCGCATTTTTTCGCGCTGAGAAAGGCCGGTAGTCATGCGGTTAAATGAATCAGCCAGCAAAGAAAATTCGTCAGTTGCTGCTATTTTTACGGCAACCTGGTAGTTGCCAGTGGCTATTTCGGCTGTTGCTGCGCGAAACCCGGCGACCGGGTTAATGAACATGGCAGCCAGAAGGTCGACAAACAAAAACAGGCATATAAGCGCAAGCACCAGCAGAACAAATGGAAAAAGCTTGAGCAGCAATTCTATCTTGAGATCCTGCGATGCCGTAGAAATTCCGGCAAAAACCAGGCTCTGATTACTGAGGTAACGGCGATTAACGAATTTGAAATTTTTACCATCCTGAGTCAGTCTTGAGCCACCACTGCGTGTTCTGGCGGCAACCTCAACCTGCCGATTGAGTTCTGATGCTGAATTGATGTAATCGGGCCACCAGCACAAAATTGAGTCGTCAACCCGGCGCTGACCAATCAAAAAGTCGTGCTGCTGCTGTGGGAGGCTCTGCGAATAGACTCCGGGATCAAATCTGGCAGGATTGACCATTACATAACCCGGGTTACTTATTGAAGCCCTGGCAATCGCTCTGACCGGCTGGCCCGGCAATTTCAGATCAGGCAGCAGGAAATATACCATACGGGAAAGTTCATCAGCCTTTTTCCATTCGCGTGTTTCAACACCTTCATGGAACATGGTCGCGTGCTCGGAATAACTTATCTGAAGCGATTCCATAAAGCCGGCAGAGTATTCACCCTGTTCCAAAAATTTACGGTTGGCCGGAACATCGCGGTCTATCACCCCAAGGTTATCAAGGTATCTAGCTGCGAAATAACAATCTATGCGTCTGGCTGATGTGTTTTCAAAATGTTTTGCTCTGAATGTTTTCGTGAATCCATCTGCACGAAAAAACATCAGATCAAAATTGCTTCGTGGTGGCACGATGCTATGTGCGTGCAATCTTGCAAGCTCTTCTGGAGTTTTGTCAGCATATTTAAGCAGGCGATCTTTTGCTTTGAGCAGTTCGAGATTCAGCTGCAATTTCTGATCGTAGTAATAACTGATCAGACGATACATTGAGCTGCCGGCTTCGGCGCGCAACTCATGACCAATCAGGGTTTGTACACTGTCAAACAGGCTGAGACAAAAGTAACCAAGAATTGTCCATGGCAGAAAAATAGTTAAGGCAATGATAGCAACCATGCGCAGACGAAGACGAAAGCCTGCGGGAAAACCAAACATTGAGAAATACAACGCTACCGCAAAGGTCACCAGGCTGACGAAACGGCAGAAAGTGGCGAGATTCTGCAAATTATCGGCATGAGTCTTTCTGAGATTACTTATTGAAAGTTCGACTCCTATTCTTTCCGGGAACTGGGCCATGGAGTCAGAAAGACGGTCGTAGCCAAGGAGTTCAACCGGAAACGGAAGGCTCAACAACAAACTGTTGTGGCTGATCTTTTGTTGATTGATAAATTCGTCAGCAGTGGTAAAAAACCGTCTGATGCCGGGCCGAACACTTTCACGAGACAACTCCAGAATCTTTTCAGCAACGATATCTCTACTGCCGAATAGCACAAAATAGCCGCCGTATACCAGTTCACCTTCTTTGAATGGCAGATGATAGGAAAATAACCGACGAGAGTTCCAACGCTGTGTTGCCATTTCATAAACCCGGCCATAGTGAGGCGGACGATATGCCAGATCACCCAGATAATCATAAAAAAACTTATGCGTTACATGATCCCGTCTGCTATCTTCAAAAGCGATCTCGCACAGTTTCTTGTAATTGGCAAAAGCATCCGGGTTACTCTGAATGACTGGGGTGAAAGTGGCTGTATCAGTCACAAAGATCGGGATTACCGAAGCAAAATGCCTGCGATCCGAATCTGATAGTGTTCTCAAAGCAGGATAGTCTTCATTAAACCAGCTCCAGACATTGGCATAGTCGGTGTTGAAAGTGATCATAACCAGAGGTTTTATTCCAGCCTGGCGCTGATAAAATTCAAGCAGCTGAGCTATGGTCGCAGAAGTAAAAACACCGGCGTCCTGGTTGTTCGCAAACACGGGGCGTTGCATGGTTTCAGGGTTCAGACCGACATGTGCTTCGCCGGCTTTTATAAGATTCTCAACAAAGCGCCGTGGAATCAGACTCTCGCGGAATGCCGCGAGCTCTTCCTTGAGGTCCTGACGGATCGCAGCAAGCTTTTCCTGCCAGAGCTGATCCTCAATATTCGATAGATCATGCACTATAAGAAAAAGCGGCACCAGCACGACAATAGCGAAAACAAGACTTATTGCCGCCCGCAGACAAAGCTGATTGTTTTTAAACATTCTGGTCAACGTCTCGCAAGTAAAAAGCCCTGAAAGCTTAAACAGCTTTCAGGGCCAGAATTTTATGCAGTCATTGAGATTGCCGCGTTGGCTTTGCCTGCACGCAATGACATCTGATCAGTTTTTCATACTGTGGACCGGGGCTGGTATGCGACCACCACGGCGCACAAACACAGCCGGAGAATGGCGGCCGACTTCCATTACCGGGCCTTTACCAAGCAGTCCGCCAAAGTCAACGACATCGCCGGCTTTCATGCCGGGCACGGGGATCAGGCGGCAGGCGGTAGTCTTGTGGTTGATCATGCCTATCGCGGCTTCATCGGCGATAATACCGGCGATAACATCGACCGAGGTATCACCGGGGATCGCGACCATATCGAGGCCAACCGAGCAGACACAGGTCATGGCTTCGAGTTTTTGAATATTGAGAGCGCCATCGACAATTGCGCGGCACATGCCGGCGTCTTCGGTGACTGGAATAAAGGCTCCGCTAAGGCCACCGGCGTAGGTTGCCGCCATGATGCCGCCCTTTTTAACGGCGTCATTGAGCATGGCAAGAGCGGCGGTAGTGCCGTGGCAGCCGGTGCGTTCGAGACCCATGAGTTCGAGAATATCAGAGATCGAATCGCCTTCGGCCGGTGTTGGTGCCAGTGACAGGTCAATAATTCCGAACGGAATGCCCATCATTCTTGAGGCTTCGCGGCCAATCAGTTCACCGGTGCGGGTAATCTTGAAGCTGACTTTTTTAATAAGCTCAGAAAGCTCGCCGAATGACAGGTTGTGGGCACGTTCAAGGGCAGCGCGAACCACACCAGGGCCTGAGATACCGACGTTAAGGATGGCTTCGGCTTCACCGGCGCCAAGAAACGAGCCGGCAATAAAGGGGTTATCCTCGACAGCGTTGCAGAACACAACCAGCTTGGCGCAGGCCAGACCGTTTTTATCGCGCGAACGTTCGGCGGCTTCCTTGACGATTTCGGCCATGCGATAGACGCCATCCATGTTGATGCCTGACTGCGAACTGCCGATGTTGACGCTGGAGCAGACACGGTCAGTGCTGCAAAGCGCATCAGGGATCGAATTTATCAGAATCTGGTCACCACGGGTAAAACCCTTTTGAACAAGTGCGCCAAAGCCGGCGATATAATCAATACCCAGTTCTTTAGCGGCGTTATCGAGAGCAACGGCAATCGGAACTGCAGTAGGCTCGGTAAAGGCGTTAGCGAGCATGGAAACCGGAGTAACTGAAATGCGTTTGTTAACTATGGGAATGCCGTATTTCTTTTCGAGAATACGTGCGGTAGGAACCAGATCGCGCGCGACTCTGACGACCTTTTCGTAGACCTTTTCGGCGCATTTGTTAACGTCAGAATCAGTACAACTAAGAATGTTGATACCGCAGGAAACCGTTCGAATATCGAAGGTTTCGACACCTACGGCGCTGATGGTTTCGATGACTTCTTCGAGCGAGAAAAGCATTTATTGCCTCCATCGTTTCAGGGCATGATCATCGAGCATCAGAGTCGATGCTGATACCTGAAAACATCTTCGTGTTGAATGAAAACTTTGACTTGCAGCTGGTCACCCATCGCCTGCATGCGACTCTGGAAATCTTCAAAACTGCAGTTGGCCGAAGAAAAATCGGTCATCATCATCAGGGCAAAGAGATCCTGCATGATTTTCTGGCTGACATCTTCTACATTTACGTTTGAATCGGCTATGGTGCGGGTGATGCCGGCAAGAATACCGGGTTTGTTGGCACCGAGCACGGTAATTACGACCTGTTCCTTGTTGTTGTTCACCGGGAACCTCCCCCTGTGGCTGTATCATCGTTGTACTGAGGCAATATAACAGATAGTTTCATCAAGGTAAAGAAGAATACATCGATATCTCGTAAGGGTTCAACATGCTGAACCCTTACGATGGTGAACCCCCTGCATAAAATGCAGAAAATCATTAGAATCAAGATAGAGAGAAAAAAGATAGAAAGCAGAGGAGGATACGTTATGAAAGGCACCAGAGATACCAAAAAGAAAAAGCGAGTGCAGGGAGTCGTTGACCGTATCACGGCCGGTATTGTAGTTGTCGTAATTCGACACCCCGACGATCCTGAAGCGATGAAAGAGATCTATGTCCCGCGCGAAAAATTCAAAAATCGCGATCTTCAGGAGGGCGACTACGTTTCGGTCGATATCGAGTAGGGGTTCAACATGTTGAACCCTACGTAGGAAAAATTTCTGGTAATTTAAAAATCAAAGTTTTGTGAAAGAAAAAACCCCCGTTTGACCGGGGGTTTTTTATTGAACTAACAGATTAGAATCGGTTTTCCTTCATGAAGACCTATCAGTGGGTGATAACCAGTTACGTCACCGTTTCTGGTCACCCCTTCGTGTCGTTACATGTCTTCTAGAGTTTTAACGCAATTGCACTATGACGCACATTGGTTACGCCAAGCCTCAGACGTTCATCGCCTTCGAGGCCGTCGATACAATCACCAGATTGGAGTTAACCAGATCTTTCCATCCTCTTCTAGACTTCTGCCGACTTCAAGGTTCTACACACACACTTTCATTGGTTGGATAACACCAACGCCTTCTTAGGTTCTATCCCTCTTAGCGCCTTCACCACCGGGACGTGACAGACAGGATTCCGGCCCTGTCGCATTCCGCTCCCAGGTTTTCTCAACCTCTCAGCAGAACTTGCGTCCTTAGTAGCTTGTGGGTTTATTCCACCCCACTGGCACTTGCAGGGTCATGATCTACAGAGTCTTACCCTGAGCCGATCGATAACTGTTTCCAGCTATCATGCTCCTTCGTCGTTACTGTCTCTACACGGTTTTCTTCCAGAAATCACTGGCAGTTCCCACTGCCTGGCCGCCGAACTTACGTTCGCTCGACCCTGGCTCTAACTGGCCCCATGCTGCAAGCAGCCGGTTTCCATCTTGAGATTCAGTCAAACCTTGAAGCTTTGCTCCCGGTTCAGAGCGTCTCCTACGCTGTCAAGTTTCACCCAGACATCGCGATTACAACTCTCATGACCTTTTGTCCTTCGGGGTATCTGGCTGCGGCAGCCCTGGATAAATCCTTCCTCTTTCAGGGTTTGATACCCTCTTAGAGTGTTTCTGCTGCCGTAGTTGGTTTCTCCGTCGATGCGGAGCCCTCCCCCCATGGAATTTTTGCCTTTCAACTCATACTTCTTCTTCAGTTTCACGTTATCCGAGGTTATTTATTCCCTTCGGGGCCTTAACACCTGTTACCAGACATCAGCACCCTTCTTGAGATAACTGCCTGAAACCTGCCGGAGCTCAGAAGTATCAGCCTTGCGGCTACCGATTCTATTGTCAATGATCTGTTCGTTCAACAAATACAGTCTACCGCAAAGCGTTCGCTAAAGTCAAACATTTTTTAAAAATATTTTTTTCATCGGCGAACATTGATAAACAAAGGCACACGCCAACAGCTCAATAAGGTACGTCGTCAACATAGATGTAAATATGTGGTGCCTTATCATAACTGTCGTAATAAACACGGGCTGGCAATGGCTGCGAACTCTTGGTCAGGGTATGATAAGCAGTCTCACTTATCTCACGCTGCCAGGCAAAGTATCTGTCTTCCTTGCGGATGAAACCTATTGTTTCTACCCAATAGATCCTTTCAGATTCAATTTCCTTGAATACCAGAGAATAAGTAACCGAGGGCTCCTCTGATCGCTGTACACCATAAACCGCCTCGCCAGAGAAAGTCGCGACCGGGCTATCAGGATAAGCTATCGGCAAACCCGTACCAGAAGCAGTAAGAGTCTCAACCGGCACCCAGGTGTCTATTGAATATCTGACCCAGGTATCTGGTTTTGTCGCGGTTGAATAGGTATAATAATACGACTGAAGCAAGCGTTGTTTTGTTGTCTTTTCAACAACCGTTGCATTCTCAGGAAGGCTGTCTTCCCAGGTTTCATATTCAACCCGCCTGAATTCGCTGATGCGGCGCTGTGTCTGCCATCTGCCCTCGACGAACTGAAGCTGAGCGCGCCAATTCTCGCGCGGCGACAGTGGCTCAAGCAGAAATTCAACATAGTCTTCCAAAAAATCCTGCCAATGCGTCGGGTAGAATAAAACTTCGCTGTCAAAGGCTATCATTCCGATAAAAAAGAAGACAGGCAGCAGCAGCAGATACCTTTTGCCGGGAATCCAGCGCCACCAGGCCACGGGATTAAGCCACCCGAGCCAGGTCAGAGGATTAAAGCAGCCGCGACCATTTTTTGCGGCATCGGCAGGGTTTTCATCTGAAAAATAGCCGCAGGGCAGACGGTATGAGCTCGACGTAGAAGCGCTGTATTCATACCCGCATTTGCTACAGACGTAGGTTACATCATAATTATAAGTATAACGGCTGACACTTTTGCCGCGCTGCGTTTTCTCATCGACTTCCCAGGAATGGGTGTAACCTTCTGAGGTCAGGGTGCGGCTTCGGATCTTGCAGGTAAAAAGCTTGCCACATTTTGAGCAGCGATTAGCCCAGATCACCAGCACAATAAAAACAACAGCTACCACCCCGGCAAATTCGGGGGAATTAAACAGATCCATCTGTTCTCCTCAGAAGACACACAAATACTTTGCGCCAGTATAACACAACCAGCTCAGATAGAAGTCAGCTGCTGCTCACCTGTTGCTTGTGCTCCAATAGATGATCAGCGAAATAATATCATCCCTGACGGAGCTCTAAAAGCTCATAGACCGGATATTTACGGCTTTTACCCTTGATTTCAGTGCGTTCGAGAAAGCCGACACGAGCCTTGCCCCTGAGAATTCTGATTGTGGAAGGGGCGATTATGATGCCAGTTACAACAGCTTTGACAGGCAAAGCTTTCAAGCGCGCAGCCAGATTTACTGTGTCGCCGATAACGGTGTAATCAAGCTTGCCAAGTCGCGAACCTATTCGGCCCAGAACGACATTGCCACTGGCTATTCCTGCTCTGACATTCATCCCGGCGCCCTTCAAGTCGGCAGCGATCTGCAGGACGGCCCGACAGGCGCGCAAACAGTGGCTGTCGCATGATGAAGTTTCCCGAAATACCAGCATGAGGGTATCTTCAACAACCTTGTCGATTACGCCACCAAAGCTGTCGACAATGCGATCACCGGTCGAAATAAAGTGACTGAGCAGCGCAAACTTTCTGTCAGCGCTGCAATTTTCAAAATTTTCGACAGTCTGCAGCTGAATAAATACCACAGTTGCCGCCACCCTTACGCCCCCAGGAGCCATGGCATCATCACCACTTTCGACAGCGGCCCGCACATCCTGTGAAACAAAGTGAGCGAGCTTGCGGCGCTGTTCAAGCCCTTGAATCATTCCGGTAAATACCTTCTGCAGGTCACCGAATTCATCATTGGCCTGCAGGCGCACCTGCTCGGCATAATTGCCCGCGCCAACTTCGGCAGTTACCCTGATAAATTCGCGAATCGGGCGCAGATAGATCAGCTCAAAAAAAAGATAAATGAAAAGTATCAACAACGTTCCGTAGCCAATCAACATGGCTGGCACCAGGTATACCGAAAAATCGCCGGCAAAAACTTCGCCCGCAGCCATTACTACTAGGGGGTAGTCGTTGAACCAGCGCATCTGCATGAGTTTCTGGCCACTTTCGCGCCAGACAAAGTTTTCCACGTTCTCCGCAATGCTGATTTTTTCCAGTAGCGACTGGTTCTGCAGGG
>Ga0154428_1059_pt4 | contig 19256 bp, 20 predicted proteins | sample RifGroC2_FD_115932 | JGI IMG/M metagenome (GOLD analysis project Ga0154428, IMG submission 115932) | Candidatus Riflebacteria bacterium GWC2_50_8 | reverse complement strand
CAGGTATCATCATATCAGGTTCAACCATGCGGCTTCTCAAAGGTGTCGGCCGGGTGAACTTTTTGCGGCGCTGCTCTTTAAAAGGCAAAGCCCGCGAATACAACATTTACGAACTCATTGATCTGCGCGGGTCTTGATAACAAAGTGAAGCACTTAGCACTTTGTGCCGGAAACTTCACACGAACCATCGCAGTTATGGCCAATTTCGCCGGTCTGTAAGCCGAGATATTCACTGAGTCGGCCATCTTTTTTGAGCTGTTCGAATTCTGCATCAGAAGAGACAATACCGGCTTTGCGAAAAAGGCGCTTCAATATGGCGTCCTGAACTGCCAGTTGCAGTGCTCGTACTGCCAGCAGCGAGCAATGAATTTTGCTTTCGGGGAGACCGTCAAGTGCATCGACGACCTGTTGATCAGTTATCTTGAGAGCGTCTTCTATCTGCAGACCTTCGGCCATAACCGAAGTTATGCTGGTGGTTGCTATAGCAGCCGGGCAGCCCTTGATACGGTAGCGGATTTTTTCAACCTTCTGGTTGTCTGCGCTGATATGCACTGTCATTTCGACGAAATCGCCGCAGCCAGGATCGCCGATCTGGCCGATGCCATGGTAATCGTCAAGGTGTCCGCAATTATGCGGAGAGTTAAAATGCTGCATTACCTTATCGCTGTATTTCATAATCAATGCTCCGGGGTTCAGGCAAGGTCAGAAAACACTGTGTCGCAGAGCTGATTTTGCACAGCCTGCAGCGCAGCTTCTACCGCAGAAGTATCGCCATAAACTGCAATCAGGGTCATGTGGGTTGGGCAGACCCCGCGAATTTCGGCGACCTGAACAGCGGCAGCCTTTTCTGCGATATCAGAAGCGGCAAGTATGGCAGCCACAGTGCCTTGAATCAGCCCGACCGCGTCGGGTGGATTTTTATACTCTTCAAAATGCGTGCTGGTGACCCGGCGATTTTCGAGTATCGCCCAGAAACCTTTTGATGGCCGCTTAACCAGCCTGAGACTGACGCCCGGAGTTGTACGATTCATAGTTTTACCCCTGCAATTTTTTGTAAGTATATCATAGTTAAAAGACGCTTGCAGCAGTTGATTTGGCAATAAGTCGGCGTGTATGATCCAGACTTGTTTTTGTGTCTGCAGTTTCTGCCATGATTGCCGGCAGTTTCGCCAGAAATGCCGGAATTGTCAGGGCTTTCAGGGAAACCTGGCGGAGAAAGCCCTGGCCGGCAGATCCAGCTTGACACTTTCGTAAGTCAGGTGCAGGCCCGTTTCAACAATTGCACAGAAAATGCTGATTGAACTGAACTCGCTTGAACGTTAGAATAACTCAAATGACAAGCATGAATGAAAAACAATTTGCAGAAGCAGGATTGTCTTCGCAAGCCGCTGGCTGGGTCAAAAACCTGGGGTTGCAGCGGCACCCCGAGGGTGGTTATTTTGCCGAGGTTTATCGTGCCGATGGTTTAATATCTGGCTCGGCATTGCTGGAGCATGGCGGAAGCCGTCCCTATCTAACTTCGATCTATTTTATGCTGTCTCCGGGTGATCTGTCGCGGTTTCATCGGCTAAAGTCAGATGAAATCTGGTATCATCACTGTGGTGGCGGCCTGAATATTCATCAGATTGACACGCAAGGCAGCCATTCTGTTTTCAGACTTGGGAACAACCTGGCAGCAGGCGAGAGCCTGCAGGTCATCATAAAAGCAGGCTGCTGGTTTGGTGCTGTTGTTGCTGGTGACGAAGAAGCGCTGGTCGGTTGCGCAGTGGCGCCGGGTTTTGATTTTGCCGATTTTGAGTTGGCTACTCGGGCAAAATTGCTTGCACAATACCCGCAGCACGAAAAGATCATTAACCAGCTGGCCTGAATACCTTCAGAAAGTTATCAGGTTAAATCTGCCCGAGAAGGTTTACAGTCTCAGCAGGCGACTTTTTTGATTGCCGAAGGCTGCAGCCATTCAGATATGCGCTCTTTCAGGCCAGCGCTATCGATTTTGAGTAAACGGCGAAGTTCAGCCTGGCTGCCGTGTTGAACAAAGTTGTCTGGTATGCCGATGCGTAACATGCCGGCGCTGTGTCCCATTTCGATGGCGTGCTCGGCGACCAGGCTGCCGAACCCTCCGGCAAGCGAGTTTTCCTCAATGGTTACCATGGGAATTCGTCGGCTGATAGCTTTGGCAAGCATATCGAGATCGAATGGTTTGATAAAGCGCGGGTTGATGACCATGGCGCTGATTCCCTGCTGCTCGAGTTCGTTGGCGACTTCGAGTGCTGGATGCAGCATATGGCCAAGCGCCCAGATCGCAACGTCTTTGCCTTCTTTCACGATTTCGGCACGTCCGCTGACTATTTCGGAACGGTCTTTGATGCTGTCTTCGCAGCCGATGCCGGCACCACGCGGGTATCGGATGACAACCGGGCCATTCTGAACTGCGGCGTAGGTGAGCATCTGCTCAAGTTCAATTTCATCACGTGGCGCAATGGCCTGAATGTCTGGTATGCAGCGAATAAACGACACGTCGAAGACGCCATGATGAGTTGGCCCGTCTTCGCCAACCAGCCCGGCGCGGTCGAGACACAACACAACCGGGAGTTTCATCAGTGCCACATCGTGAATGAACTGATCGTAGGCGCGTTGCATGAAAGAAGAGTAAATAGCGACGAACGGGCGCAGGCCGCCTTTAGCCATGCCGGCGGCCATGGTAACCGCATGCTGTTCGGCAATGCCGACATCAAAAAATCTGGCCGGATAATCAAGCGCAAAACGGTTGAGACCAGTACCTTCCTTCATGGCGGCAGTGACTGCTACGATTTCTTCATCTCTGGCCGCAAGCTTGCAGAGCACGTCGCCAAACACCTCAGTATATGAAGGCGGTGTTTTTCCGCTTGATTTTACTTTGCCGGTTGAAATCTCAAACGGGCCGGTGCCGTGAAACTTGTTGCAGAATTCCTGGGCTGGCTTATAGCCGCGTCCTTTTTCAGTGAGAACGTGTACCAGAACTGGGCCCTTGCGATCCCTGGCGCGAATAAGCGCGCGTTCCAGTGTCTCAAAGTCATAGCCGTCTACCGGCCCGAAATATTTAAAACCAAATTCTTCAAACAGCATGCCTGGCGTGAGAAGATACTTGAGGCTGCCTTCGAGCCTGCTGATAACGTTATACAGGCGGGAACCAAAACCTGGTATCTGTTTAAGCACGTGCGCCAGATAGTCTTTGGGGGTGGTGTAAGCAGGCTCAAGACGTAGACGATGCAGATACATCGACATTGCGCCAACGTTTGGTGAAATCGACATTTCGTTGTCGTTGAGAATTACCACAACATCGTTTTTTTCGTGACCGGTGTAATTAAGCGCTTCGAATGCCATGCCGGCAGTAAGTGCACCATCACCGATAACTGCGATTACCTTGCCGTCTTTCTGCCTCTGCTGATTTGCTATTGCCAGACCTTGCGCGGCAGAAATTGAGGTTGAGCTATGGCCGGTATTAAAAACATCGTGCCGGCTTTCGCAAATTTTGGGGAAACCACTCAGGCCTTCGAATGTACGCAGACTGGCGAACTGTTCTCGTCGCCCGGTAACAATTTTATGGGTGTAAGATTGATGACCGACATCCCAGATAATCTGGTCTTTGGGTGATCTGAAAATGCGATGTACAGCCAATGTAAGCTCGACAATGCCGAGGTTGCTGGCAAGATGACCACCATTGCGTGATACCACGCTGATTATCATCTCACGAATTTCACTGCTCAACTGCTGAAGTTCTTCGTATGAAAGAAACTCCAGGTCGGCGGGCTCTCTTATTCGATCAAGAATCATGCTTTAGCTGACGACTCAACTTGAAACAATATATTCAGACAATTATATCACAAACAGCAGTAATTACAAATTGCTGATTATGCTTAGTCTTGAAGTGCTGTCAGCAGCTTCTGGATATCGATATCGTGTACCTTCGCGGCGTCTTCCAGGCTTTCACCGGAAGCAACGGCACAGCCGATGCAGTGCATGCCAAACTGTTGCAGCACTTCAGCGGCTTCTGGTTTGTGCCGCAGAATTTCAGCTATTGTCATTTTGGGATCAATCTTCATGGCCGTTACTCCCATTGTATTCGTCAGCTGGCAGCTTTTTCATGCCGTCCAGTTCATGATGCTTGTCGTGCAGGGCCTTGTTCGATTCGAACAGCAGAACCCATATTGTCTGGAAGACGATCTTGATGTCGAGCACCAGACTGTAGTTGTCGAGGTAATAGTAGTCGTAAGTTACCTTGTCGGTGAGCCGCAGGTAATAGCGCGAATTGACGGCAGCAAGACCGGTTACCCCCGGCTTGGTCGAGAGGCGTCTTCCCTGAAATTCATAATAATCCTTTACGAAAAAAGGCCGTTCGGGCCGTGGCCCGACTACCGACATTTCGCCGGTCAGCACGAGAAAGAACTGTGGTAGTTCGTCGATGCCGAAACGGCGCAAAAATTTGCCCAGAGGTGAGATGCGGTCATCGTCGGCGGTCGATATTTTAGGTCCGGATTTCGATTCTGAGCCAACTCGCATTGATCTGAACTTGAGTACATCAAATTCTTTGCCATAGCGACCAACCCTTTTCTGCTTGTAGAAAATCGGGCCTGGCGAGTCCAGTCTTACCAGCAGCGCGGTTAAAATCATTACTGGAGCGGTTATGGTGAGAGCAAACAGGGAAAAGGCCACGTCGAAAGTTCGCTTGCAAATGCGCTGCATGTTGGTGAGCGGGTGTGAGTGAAGCGTGATGAGCGGAAAATCTTCAAGACTCTGCAAAGCTACAGTTCCAGAGGTTTTACGGTAGTCAGCAGAAATTCTGACTTTGAACTCGTGCGGCTCTTCTTTGCGGTTGTAGAAAATTCTGGCCCAGAACTGATCAAGGTTCAGTGACGGATCGGTAACGAATATTTCGTGGGCGTGTCTGAAAATAACCTCGGCGGCAAGATCTTCTATCTGCTCGGCTTTCAGGGTGTGCACTATGCGAAAACGTACGCCACCGCGGCGATGAAAGTGTTTGATTATGCGCCTGGCCTCAGTTTCATCGCCAATGATTATTGCCCGCCTGATCAGCGGGTGCGGTCGAAAAAGCGTCGAAACCACCGCGCGCAACAATACTGCGGTCAAGACGCAGAATGCTGTTGCCAACAGAAAAACCGGCCTTGGAAAATTGTATGCCAGGCTTGCCAGGTTGCGTGAAAAGAAGGTCGTCAGGTTGAAGCTGATAAATGTTGCCAAAAGAGCGCCTGACGTGTGCGAAAAAATGTCTGAAGCAGCGCTTAAATTGCGGATGTTGAATATGCCAGTCAGCAGGCCAAAAGTAAAATAAAACCCCAGCAACCACCAACGCACCTGCATATAAGCGTTTAGATAGGTGTCGGTATTTGCCAGCCCACCAAACCAGACTGTAAAAACTCCGATAAAAACAGCGTTCATCAACAGTGCGTCAAAAAATACCAGCGAAAGCGAAAGCAGTTTTTCTGCTCCCTGTGGCAGTCTGACGCCGCGAATAAGCGCTCGTTTCTTTTCTGTTCGTTCCATTTCCCGGAGTTACTTCAAAGAGCCAAGTAACGTGTAGAGCTTTGCGATATGTATTTTTTCCTGTCTGATCAGTTCCTCAATCAGTGAACGGTTTTCATCATCGGGACCAAGAATGCCAAGAATGTCGCCAAAGAACAGAATAGTGTCTTTTTCAAAACCGATAGCGTGATAGATGGCCTGCTCATCATCTCTTATCTCAGAAGCCAGTTCGTTGTGCGAACAAAGGTTTGGAAAAACCCGTCCGTCAGACATTGCCTGAACATAGGCGGCCATTTCCGGCGTATTGTATTCGTCAGCAATCTGAAATTCTTCCTGATGCTTTGCTGCCAGACGTTCGCGCACTTTTAAAAAGATTTCGAGGTGGCTCTGCTCTTCGCGTACCAGCAAATTAAAAATCTGTTTGACCCGCACATTCTCCGACCTTTCGGCCATGGCGGCAAAATATTCTTTGCCATTTTTTTCTATCTGAATGGCCAGTTCCATCAATTCGTCTTCATTGATTTTCATGGTAATCCTGTCTCCTGCTTTGTGATCTTTTATTTTAGCGCCAGTTCAATTTCTTTCGAAATCTCGTCGAGATTGAGTATGCGAACGGCTGCTTCCTGCTCAAGAGCGGCTCTCGGCATGCCATAAACTACAGAGGATGAACGATCCTGGGCGATAGTAAGGCCGCCCATCAGCTTGATGTTTTTCAGTCCACGAACTCCGTCTTCGCCCATACCGGTCAGAATTACTCCTACCGCTTTATGGGCAAATTCCTTGGCGGCTGAAAAGAATAATGTGTTTATGCATGGAGCGAAACGATCTTGTTCGCCAGCATTCGAAGTTATCGAAAAGCAGAATCTGCCTTCCATACTACGAACAACTCTGGTCTGGTGATCTCCGGGACAGACATAAGCAATCGAATTCTGCAGGGTTTCGCCGTTGCTCGCTTCCTTTACCTTGATACCGCAGATCATGTTCATTCTCGATGCAAAAGCCGACGTGAAGGCTTTAGGCATATGCTGGGCAATAATTATCGGAGCGGGAAGAAAGGGATCGATTATGCTGAGAATTTTTTGTATTGCCGGCGGTCCGCCGGTAGAGGCGCCGATGAAAACGGCCCGGTTGATGATTTCGTCTGCCGGTGTCGAAACTTTCTTTGCGTTTCGTTTTCCTGAAATATACTCAAGTTTAATTGCTCTTGGCTGACAGCCTGCTGCCGCATGTATTTTCTGCAGCAGCTCTTCTCTAAGAGTAAGAATGCTTGCCGAAAGCGTCGAACCAGGCTTGGGAACATAGTCGATGGCGCCGAGTTCTATTGCGTCGAGAGTCACTTTCGCGCCTTCCTTGGAGAGAGAACTCACTATCAGCACTGGAACGGGGCATAGCCTCATGATCTCTTTCAGTGCGTGCAGGCCATCCATTATCGGCATCTCGATGTCCATCGTGACGACGTCTGGACGCAATCGGATAACTTTTTCTACGGCTTCTTTACCGTTGGCAGCAGAACCGATCAGTTCTATTGTCGGGTCAGAGATCAGCATGCGCTCAATCGCTGTGCGCATGAATGCGGAATCATCGACGACCAGTACTTTGATTTTTTTTTGTTCAGCCATTATTTATCTGATTCCAGTGGGTTTTCTGTAAGCGTATATCTTTTTGTAGTTCACCAGTTCAAAGGGAGTCGAAATACCCGAGAAACATTCGCTTTCACCAAGAAAGACGACGCCACCCGGGTTGAGGCACTGATAGAATTTTTCGGCCAGCTGCATGCGCAGTTGTTCGTCAAAGTAAATCAGCACATTTCTGCAGAAGATGATATCTGACCCGGCCAGGCAATTCAAGCCCCGAATATTTTTAAGGTTCAATTTCTGCAGATTAACGAGCGTTTTAAGTTCATCTGAAACAGAGCACTCGCCCTTATCGTCTCGGGTGCCAAGTTTGAAGCCAAACTTTTCCTCGAAGATTGCCAGTTTTTCGCGCAGAGAGCGATTACCATATATGGCTTCGCGTGCTGCAACAAGATTTTTGCCATTGATGTCGCCGGCATTTATAGAAAATCTCGCCTCGGGATGCTTTTTTTGAAAATACAGCATGGTCATGGCCAGAGAATAAGCCTCTTCGCCACGGGAGCAGCCGGCGCTCCATACTCGCAAAGGGATTTCCCAGTTACTCCGTTGATAAAACTCTGGCAGCATTACCTCCAGCAGGTATTCAAACTGCACCGGATTTCTGAAAAAATAGCTTTCGCTGACTGTGAGTTCAGCAATGAGCTCATCCATCGCTTTGCTGTTGTGGTCAAACTCTTCAAGAATCAGAATATAGTCAGCGGGCTTGACCACGCCAAAATGTTTCATCTGGTTGTGGATTTTCTTATCGACATTTCTGGTAGTGACGCGCTCCAGAATTATGCCAGAATAGCTGTGCACCAGCTCTCTGATACGATCAATATGTTTTTTTTCAAGAGGCATCATTCTTTGTGGTAGGGCTCTCCGAACATGATTGATATGGCGCGGTAAAGTTGCTCTGAGAGCACCAGCAAAGCGAGCTGATGATTAAGGGTCAGTGGCGATAAAGAAATTTGATCGTTGGCGGCTGATCTGACTCTGGGATCATGACCGTTTGCGGCGCCAAGGCATAAGGTCAACCGGTTCAGGCCGCTTTTTATCTTTTTTTCAAGCCAGTGCACAAAATCGCCGGTACTCGGGCACCGCGCGTGTTCGTCAAGAATGACGATGTTTTCGCGCCCTGCCAGTCTTTTGTAGAGCTCGTCATGGTTTTTGCACGCCGTAATTTCTACCGGCAGGCGTCGTGAACAGCGTTCGAGATAGACGTCGACAAGTTTCTGATATGGTTTATCCGAAATCTTGCCGATCATCAGAATCTCGACTTTCATCTGGCCATGGCTTTAGAAGATTTTTGCTCGTCAGCCGCTGAAAGAAGAGATTGTCTGAGAGACAGCGGCAATCTTGAGCCAACCGTAAGTCTTTCGCCATGATGGTCCTGCTCGGCGACACTGAAACGTGCGGTCTTGAATCGCGCGCCTGAATTGGCAAAGAAGGGCTCGAGAGATTCTCTGACCAGCGCCGGAGTGTTTGACTCCTGACTGACGTGCATAAGCACCACTACTTCGGGTGTTTTCTTCATGCGTGAGAGTATGCCGCGCACGCCTTCGTTCGGCAGATGTCCCATCGGACTTCTGATTCTGCGTTTCAGCCATGCCGGGTATGAGCAGCTGCGTAGCATGTCTTCGTCATAGTTGCTTTCGATGCATACCAGGTCTGCCTCTTTCATGTGCTCGATGACTTCCGGAGTGACGTGTCCCAGGTCGGTGGCCAGGCACATTACCCGGTCATAACCTGAAAATCTCAGCCCGGCAGGTTCGGTGGCGTCGTGTGGCACCTTGAATGGCAGACAGCTGCAGTCACCAAGATCGAGATTGCGGCCATACATCAGTTCGGTATAGTTGGCGATCTCAATGTTTTTTGCTCCGAGAGCGCACATGGTGCCGCGGGTGCAGTAAACCGGAAGGTCGCTTCTGCGACTCAGCAGCACCCTCAGTCCTTTTATGTGATCATCGTGTTCATGTGTAATGAAAATGCCTGAAAGATCTTCGAAGCCGAGTTCGCGCACTTCAAGAAATTCTTTTACACGCCTGCATGACAGCCCTGCATCAAGCAAATAGTATTTGCTTCCAAGCTCCAGCAATGCGCAGTTGCCTTTGCTGCCCGAGCCAATAAATGTAATTCCTATCAAATTTTTTACCTGCTTCCAGGATGATTGTTGTTCGTTAATTATGCACTGTGCATTGAAAAAATTCCAATACTTTTTAACTGTTGTTTACAGGTTCCTGTCCACGCAGTTTTTTAAAGGCTGCCGGAATAAAAGAAGCGGTCTCGCTGACAGTCATAGCATCTGCGCCAAGTTCGTTTCTGGCGATTTCACCTGCCTCGGCCAGCAGAAAGACGCCGGCGAGAGCTGAGTTGAGAGGAGTGATACCGCTTGCCGCAAGTCCGCAGATCAACCCTGCCAGCAGGTCGCCTGAACCGCCCCGCGCCATTCCGGCATTGGGTCGACTGCACAGATATACCATTCCGTGCGGCTCGGCGATGACAGTTACCGCAGACTTTAATACAACCGTTACCCGGTTGGTCGTGGCAAATTCGCGTGCTATGCCGATTTGATCAGCTTTGATCTCTTCAACTGTTTTTCCGGTCAATCTCGCCATCTCACCGACATGCGGTGTAATTACCAACGGACCCTCCGTTTGTTTCAGCAGATCATGATCACTGATCAAGTTGAGAGCGTCGGCATCGACTACCGCCAGGCCCTTCCAGTGTTTAAGAATTTGTTTTAACGACTCTGCACGACTGCTGCTGCGCCCCCAGCCCGGGCCAACCAGAAGCGAGCCGGCGCGCTCGGCCAGTTCTGCTGCCTGTCTGGCATCAATTGAGAAGCCGCCTTCATGTGAAGGCAAATAATTCACTATGACCTCAGGTAAAATCTGGCAGGGAAGATTGCCACGCAGACAATCTGGCAGAAACAGCTGCACAATGCCGGCGCCCGAGCGCAGTGCTCCATAAGACGATATAATGCCGGCGCAGGGATATTCGTGTGAGCCGGCCAGAAGCGTGGCGCGCCCACAGTCACCTTTGTGCATGCCATCATCGCGGATCGGAACAATGGCCGAAACAAGTTCGGAAGTCAGCAGAAAATGCTTGCAGCTGGCGCTCGCGGTCGAAACATCAGGCAAAGAGATGTCGGCAATCCACACTTCGCCTGCTGCCCGTTTGCCAGGAAAAACAAACAGTCCAAGCTTTGGCGCGCCCAGCGTAATTGTATATTGAGCCATGAATACCGGGTCTGAAAGACGACCGGTAGTGGCACAGAGGCCTGAAGGAACGTCTATGGCAATGCGGCAGGCTCTCGTATCGTTCATGGCGCGCACAATGTCTGCAGAAAGACCGGTTATATCGCCTTTGACACCAATGCCAAAAAGGCAGTCGACAACGCATTCAGAAAATTCCATGGCAATTCTCAGGCGGTCAATGTCGCGACGGGTTTTGAGCAATGCCGGCTCGAAGCCAGATTTGACAAGTATCTCGTAGTTGTGTCTGGCTTCTGGCGCTAAATCCTGCGGTTCAGCCGTTATAAAAACCTGGGTAGCCACGTTGTTGTTGAACAGGTGTCTGGCAATAACCAGCCCATCTCCGCCATTATTGCCTTTGCCGCATACGATAGTGAACCTTTTGCCCTTGAGACCACCGACGATCTTTTCCATGGTGATCAGGGCCTTTATGCCGGCATTTTCCATTAGAACCAGGGCGGAAATTCCGACCTTGTCGATTGCGTGCCGGTCGGCAGCCTGCATTTCTGCGGCGGTGAATAGCCTCATATTGCCAGCCTCCAAATCAGAGATGGCTCATTATATCAGTTGCGAGGTGATTCGGCAAAAGCTGATATACTTTTGAAATGCCGGCAAAATTAAAAGTTCGCGCCAAATCCAAGAATCAGCGGCAGGTAATTGTAAAAATCCGTGTAATTGCTTTTGCTGTGCACAGCAGCATCTACCCAGAAGCCTCGGTGTGAGCTGTAACGCCAGCCGGCAGAGATAACGTCGCCGTTATAGTCGAGCAGAAACTGGCCGCGATAACCTCGTTCTCCTGGAAGTCGCTCTGGGTATGCTGCGCCGATCAGCAGGCACAATGATTGTGGTTCTTTTTTGTTGCGGTCATAGCCGCCATAATTTGCCATGCCAAAGCCTGGGTTGCCGCCAAAGTTCCAGCCGACACCAAAGCCGCCGATAGTGAGATACATGGTGTGATAGTTATTCGGATTGGTGTCAAAAACTGCTCCAAAAGCCACCTCGGCCAGTTCGCCACTGCCGATTGTCGGCAGGCGGACCTTGAAGTTGAGCAATGGGTCCGGATCGTTCGCTTCGTTGCGCGAATCCATCATTTTCTGAAAGCCAATTTCAAAATCACGAAACGGCGAAAACGCGAAGGCCAGATTGGTAAGAGAAGCTTCTTTTGAAGTTATCGGGACTTTATACAGGCGTGTGTGCGCGGCCAGTTCAATTTCTTTGGCATGAACGGTCCGATGTGAGGGAACCTGAATAAAACCCGAAGGGCCCTGTAATGTCAGCCCGGCGCCATGCAATATGTTGCTATAGCCTGTGAAGACGGCAAGTAGCACAAAAACATGCAGAAAATATGCATAGTAACGACGATTCGTAAATATTGCCATAAGGTTGAAAAAACCTCTTAAAAACTACTTATCCGAATCTTCAGTTTTGCTGCTAACTCCGCTTTCGGCGCAGAATTTTTTATGACAATCCCAGAAGTTCTGGCAGTAGGTGCAGCAGTTACGCAGCTCCATGTTGCGTTCGCCGCGATACCAGTTGATTTTGCAGTTCTGGTAATACTGACAGCGCCAGCAGCAGTGCCAGCCAATCTTGAGAAAGTTCCGCCGTTTGATTTCTTCGATGATCAAGGCCATTGACATGAGATTTTTCTCGATGTGATTGGCCTTCATCAAATCGTTGAATTCATCTATTTCATCATCAGTGCCATAAAGGTTGACGATAAAAATTTCTTCAGCAAATACCGGCAGATATTCTTTGGTCATATTCAGCAGATTTCCGGATACTGGGTTGAGACCTTAACATTATCGGCAATAAATTAGAAACATACGAGCAATTTTACTTGTCAAACTCATTGTCGTCCAGTCACCCTGTTTACCCCTGCATCAGTAAATATCAGCAGAGAGTTGTTGTCGAGCTGCGGGAACGCGCCCAATATAAGATCTTTTGAGTGAAATGGCGTTGAAACAAAACTTTTGTTTTCGAGAAAATACAACGAATCACGCCCGGCGACCCATAGATAGCCGTCAAAGTTCAAGGCAACCGGCTGATCATCAACTACGCCTGTAAAGTCGAGCTTTTCTGATTTGAACTCGAATATGCGCCCGTCATTGATGGCTATGTAAAGATTATTGTCGATACCAGGTTCAGCTGCGACAACTTTCAAATTATCTATGCGACCTTTAAAAAACACCAGGTTCCACTGATTTTCAGAGTCGTGGAGCATGATACCCTTGTCAACCACAACCAGATAGCGGTTGTCTATTTTCCACAACGAGTGAAATTCTCCTCTGAAGTCACCCGGGATCTTAAGAAAGTCATTCAGATTGCCATCCCGGGCAAGCTTGATTGAGCCATCGCGAAAGAGCAGCAATAGGCTGCCGTCTTCGTTGGCAAAAACATGCAGCAGGTCGCGGGTCGACTCTTCATCGATAACCATCTCTGCCCGATCATCTGTGATTTTATAAACACCTGCAGCTGTTCCATATAGATAGTTGGTCGCAGAATTGCGTGCCATTGAATGAACTCCCGTTTGTGGTACACCCTCAATTGGCTTCCATTCTTCGCTTTCGTAGATCCAGGCTCCGCGATTTCTGGTGGTCAGAATAAATTTCTGGCCAGATCTGGTGATGTTAGAAAATACTGGTCGTTGCAACTCGGCCGGCAATGGCACGTGCGGTCTTTCGTCCGGCGAAAAAGTTGTGCTCGCTACAGCACTTTCGGTGAGTGCCTGTGTGTCGCTGGCCTCTTCGAGCTGGCTGAAATCTGGTAGTCTGCCAACCTGCAGGCCTGGCATCGGAACCATTGACACTACCGGAATTGATGGCGTAAAGGTGCCTAATTCAGGGACTGCTGAAAGGTTTTTGGCAGAAGGATCCGAAGAAATCCCCGAAAAATAAAACATCATTATCGAATCAGGGTTAACTGCCGCCAGAAAAGAACTGGTTAAAGCCAGAGCCTGACAGGGGATCGATGAGAGCCTTTCCATTCGACCCTTACTGAAACGAAACACACCTTCGTCGGAGCCGATAAACAGATGGTCGCCAGAGACGATAAGGTCGTTGACGTAACCGGGTCTGCCGGCGGAGAGCAGCGTCCAAACCCAGTTTCGTGAATTTCGATAACCGGCGACAACCCCCTGGTCGGTGCCAATAAAGACATTTCTGTCGGTGGTGATCATTCGTCGCAGGTGGCGGCCGGCAAGTACCTGCAGGTTTAAAGGTTCAAAGCTGTCGCCGCGGCCGGTCAATATGCCGTCTTCATGCATTATCCAGAGCTCATTGCCCTGCCGGCCGAAGTCGCGGATCGTACGCTTTTGTGTTCCAAGGACCATGACGGCAGAATCAGCGTTGCCGCGCAGCAGTCCGCTGCCGACAGTCCCAATCAACAGACGGTTGTAACCGGTTACTGCAAGAGTGTTTACCAGTTTTACCGGCAACTGTGATTCGCGATACAATGGTTTTATTACAGTATTTTCGAGGGTGTATATCCCGGGAAATCCCGCGATAAACAGGCTATTTTCGTTAATGACCAGGTCGCGCACGAAAAAATCTTCAGGCAGTTCTGTTGCTGCAGAAGCCTGACCGGTCGCCGGGTCGACAACGGTAAGGCCGCCGTCTCCGCCTATATATAGCTTGTTGTCAAACCATTCGGCGCAGGTGACGACTGAATGAAAAGCAAAAGGCAGGTCACGCACCCTGCTGACCTGGCCGCTGAAAATGCCAGGTTCGGCAGTCATGCGCGGCAACAGGCTGCGAGTTGGATTCATAGCCAGAATGCCGTAAAGAAACATCATGAAAATGCCCACAAACATTAGCTCCGGCGCGATCGCCCAGCACCGGCTGCGCACGAATTCTTCCCGGCTCGATAGCCTGGCAAGCTCTTCGGTAATGCCGACAAGAGCCTGTTTCTGCTCGAGGGTCGCTTCGCTGCCAAAATTGTCTTCGTTGTCGAACTGGTCGAGCAAGCTGGCACGTTGCCGACGCAGCGCCTTGAGCTTGATTGACAGCTTACCGATTTCCCACCAGCGCACGGTTTCGTCGACGAACCAGAACATGGCGTCGATGGCATGATGAGTCCATTTCACCAGCAGTCCGTTCTGGCTGGTGGCGGGCTTTGTGTGCAAAGACTCGCCGCAGGCGCGGCAGAACTCGACCATGTGATAATTCATCTCATGGCAGTGCCTGCACTCTAAAGTCTTTTCTTCCATGCTGCTATTTTCAACCAGCCGTCGCTATATGTCAACTGTGGCGGTCGCAACCGTTAAAATTGCTCTGCACTTCGCTGCAAGATTACTAATTCTCATTCTGCCATGAATGCAGAAAACATTCACCGGCAATCGGCCTGCCAAGAAAATCCGTCGCGATTTCGGAAAATGCCTCGGGACTGTCAGATACAAAGAAGGTTTCGCGTCCGGCAGATGTCGCGCATGAATTTATGCGCCGGGCATGCAATACCTCTTTAACTTCGCAGGCTGTTTCGCAGGCTGAATCGATCAGCAGGGTTTTTCCCTCGAAATATTCGTTAATCAGCTGTTTTAACAGAGGATAATGCGTGCAGGCAAGAATCAGAGAACTGACGTTCTGCTTTCTGAAATCGCTCAGGTACATGTCAAGAGCCATGCGGGCGATATCTGACTGCATAAGGTTCTCTTCGACAATAGGCACCAGCAGAGGGCAAGCGCGGGCAACGACTTTAAGATTACAGCGCAGGCGGATGATTCGATCCTGGTATGCTCCAGATTTGATTGTTGCCCGGGTGCCGATGACACCAACCGGGCCTTCGCCCGCAACTTTTACGGCAGCACGGACGCCAGGGTCGATAACACCGATGACCGGCAGTGAAGTTTCCGATTTGAGTGTGCTAAGAGCCAGCGCCGAAGCGGTATTGCAGGCGATAACCAGCATTTTTACATTTTGCAGTGACAAAAATGCCGCTATTTCAGACGAGAAATTGCGAATTACCTGCACAGATTTGCTGCCATATGGAACCCGCGCGGTATCGCCAAAATATATCAGATCTTCGTTGGGCAGCAGTGCGCGAATTTCCTTGAATACTGTCAATCCGCCGATACCTGAATCGAAAATGCCTATGGGCCTGTTATCCATGATTTTACCTGCCTGCTGCTCCGGTTTTGACTGTTCCGTCAATTATTGCTTTGCGAACTGAATTGAGCTCAGAAATGATCTCTTCGCCGACCACCTTGAAGCTTAACTGAAAGTCGGTGAGTCCGATTACGCCATCTGCCAGCCCGAAAGAGCGCTTGATCGATTCTGGCGCCTTGTCTTCGCAGATGCTTTTGCAGATGCTTTCAACGACTAGATCAACACGCTTGAGCATGCTGGTGAGAACCAGTCCTGGCGCCAGCGAATCCTGGTTCATGTCAACGCCTATGACATGGCTGCGCGACTTTACAGCTGCCGAAATGACGCCAAGCCCTGAAGCGCCTGCCGCCGGGAAAATAACATCGCAGCCGGTGCGATACATGTCAAGCGCCATATCTGAAGCATGTTCGGGATTGTTAAAGCCGCTGAAATCTTCGGCAACATATTGTTCGATGATTTCAGTGCTGCTTGCTGCCGACATTGCTCCGTTACGATAGCCTGTGGCAAAACGCTCGATTACCGGAATCTTGACGCCACCGATAAAGCCAATTTTGCCGGTTTTACTCATGCGTGCTGCCAGATACCCGCACAGATAGGCCCCTTCATCTTCTCTGAACGATACGCCTCTGATGTTGCCTTCGTCGATGTCTGAATCGATGACATAGAACAGCAGATGTGGATGCTCGGCTGATACCTTGCGAATGGCATCATTGAACCCGACACCGACAACAATGATGGCATCGAACTTCTGTCCGGCAAAAAAACGCAGCGATGCCTCGTGGTCTTTCATGTTGGAAGGTTCGATGACAATGCCTTCGATGTTGAGATTCTTCTCGGCCTGTTTCAGGCCATCGTATGCGTAATCGTTGAATCCCCTGTCGTTCAAGCCGCGTGGCGTTATCATCAGGCCTATTCTTTTTAATGGCCCGGGTTCGCCTTTGGGCTCCTGCTTGCAACAGCCGGATACGAGCAATAATGAAATCAGTATCAGAATTCCAGTGCCGAAAACTGATTTCTTGAAAAAAGACGATTTTCGCGGCATTTTTTTGCCTCCATTGCATATTCAATTGCCAGTTCGGGGCCGGCCTGAGACAGCAGTGATTGTCGCAGAGCCTCCTGTGGGCTTGCAAAACTAGTTTTCAGTTGCGTTGATAGCTTGTTCAGATTCTCTTTGAGATACTTGATCGTGTGTTTCATCTCCTGAAGCGTTGGAGCCGGTTTGTTCTGCCACAACGTGCGACGTTTGGGCACAAACAGAGAAAAAGCCGCTGAGATATGTCCGGCTGATGGAGACGCTTTTACTACTGAATTGATAAAATCTATCGTGGCATCGAGATCCTGCTGTTCTTCGCCTGGCAGACAGGCAACGAAATAGAGCTTGAGCTGCTCAAAGCCGGCAGTAAATATCTCGCGAACACATTCGATAAAACGGTCCTCGTTCATTGGTTTATTGATGGCTGTCTGCAGCCTTTTGCTGCCAGTTTCCGGCGCCAGAGTCAGGCCGGTAATACCTGATTTGTGAAGGATTTCGAGTAGTCTCGGTTGCAGCTTTTCCCATTTTACCGATGAATTGCGTATTCTTATATTGCGTTGTGCCAGCATGTTAAAAATTTCTTCGATCTGTGGATGATCGAAAAGCGATGGAGCTACCAGCCCGAGATCGCTGCAGTCGGGGTGCTGATCAAGCCATTCGGCCAGTTTTGCTGGCTGCAGTGATCTTACTGGTTGATAGATAGCTTTGGCAAGACAAAAAGAGCAGTTTCTCGGACAACCGCGCATCAGCTCGATCAAATGTGCACCGCCAAATGCGTTCTGGCTCGAAACGATGTGGGCGTAAGCCGGCTGGCTGTTTATGTCGTGCATTGATGAAGGCGCCAGCATCTCATCGTGGTTCGCAGGCACCCATACTCCTGGTAATGCTGCGAGTTCATCAGGCTGCATGCCGCTTTGCATCAGAATATTCATCATTGATGGCAGCGCGGTTTCGGCTTCCCCGGGCACCAGTATGTCAAAGATCCGGCTTAGTGCCGGCGGGTTTGACGCTACCGCTGCGCCGCCAGCAACCATAAGCGGGTGGTGGCGGTTGCGCTCTTCGGCTATTACCGGGATCCCGAGTGCTGCAAAAATGCCGGGAATCTTGTCGAAGTCTCCTTCATAACTGAAAGAGAACATCATTATCGAAAAATCTCCGAGAGGTCGAACGGTTTCGAATGAGTAAAAGGGCGGCTTGAGCGGTGATTCGGCTTCCAATGCCGGAAAAAACCTTTCGACAGCAACTCCAGGGGTTGCTGACAGCAGTCGATGTACGGTCAAATAGCCGAGATTGCTCATGCCGAGGCTGTAAAGATTGGGGTAGACAAGTGCAACGCCAAGGCGGCCGGCTGTGCACGACGGCAGGTAGTGCTTTTCGGTTGCTTTCAGCGAGCCGACAACAGATTCGTAAGTGTGGCGGTGCCTTAGTCCCAATGTGTTGTGTTCTTTGCTGCCAGCCTTTAATTGCTGGCGTTGCTGTGTGCATTTATCATTCTGCAATTAGATAGAAACCAGGGAAAGGATATACCCTTCCCTGGTTCAGGTGTCAAATGCAAAGCAGTTTCAGGTCAGATCTTCCGTGCTCTCCTGCGCAGAAAAGCCGGAACTTCACGATCGTCAAGCGAGGCATTGTAGGAAGGAGATGCGTTAATGGCCACTGGTTGCGGAATTTCGATCGGCTGACGATTGACGGTGCGCAGTTCATCAAGAATGCGCTTCTTGTTGTCGATAGCTGATCTGGCTTCTTCGCCAAATCCGGTGGCGATTACAGTAATTTTGATTTCGTCGCCCATATCGTCGTTTACGGCATGGCCATAAATGATGTTGGCATCCGGGTCAACTACTTCCTGGACGATAGAGCAGGCTTTGTTGACTTCATGTATACCAAGGTTTCTGCTCGCGGTGATGTTCATAAGAACGCCCTTGGCGCCCTGAATTGAAGATTCGAGAAGCGGGCTGGAAATAGCCATCTGAGCGGCAGTTACTGCGCGATTTTCGCCAGAAGCAGTGCCTATGCCCATGAGAGCTGAGCCGGCCTGGCTCATGATGGTTTTTACGTCAGCAAAGTCAGTATTGATAAGACCGGGCACGATAATAAGGTCAGAAATGCCCTGCACGCCCTGGCGCAGAATATCATCTGCATAACCAAATGCTTCGAGCATTGTCACATTTTCTTTTGAGATTTCGAGCAGTTTGTCGTTAGGGATAACGATGATCGCATCGACTCTGTCTTTGAGGTTCTTAATGCCGTGTTCAGCAGCATTGGCGCGTTTGCGCCCTTCAAAAGTGAACGGTTTGGTTACAACTGCAACAGTCAGTGCACCAAGTTCACGGGCAATTTCAGCTACAATCGGTGCAGCGCCTGTTCCGGTGCCACCACCCATGCCGGCAGTAATAAATACCATGTCGGCGCCTTCGAGAACTTCGGCGATATGGTCTCTATCTTCTTCGGCAGCTTTTTTGCCAATTTCGAAGTTGGCACCTGCACCAAGACCTTTGGTAAGCTTGTCGCCAAGCTGGATCTTGATCTTCGCATTCGAATTGGTTAACGCCTGTGCATCAGTGTTGGCCGCTATGAACTCTACACCAGCCAGGTTCGCCTCGATCATCCTGTTGACCGCGTTCATCCCGCCGCCACCCACGCCAATTACCTTAATTTCAGCATTTTCTGCTGCCGCCTGATTAAAATCGAACACCATGCCCGCCTCCTTATTTACTGCTTTGCCTATATGCAA
>Ga0154428_1141_pt2 | contig 19373 bp, 14 predicted proteins | sample RifGroC2_FD_115932 | JGI IMG/M metagenome (GOLD analysis project Ga0154428, IMG submission 115932) | Candidatus Riflebacteria bacterium GWC2_50_8 | reverse complement strand
ATAATTTCGCAATCCGGCACCGCCATGCTGGCTCAGGCCAATATGGTGCCACAGGGAGTGTTGCAACTTCTTGGCTGATAATGAATTAACCGTCCAGCTTTGCCAATCTGGCAAAGCCGGACTGGCAAAATAAACAGAGTATTCATAATTGCATAACAAATTAAGGAGAGTCCACGTGAAAGGGGGACCAGTCTGGCGAACTGATACCTGAGTTTTATATGCGCAGGGATGCGCAATCTAATTTTTGATTCATGGAGGAATCATTATGAGTCTTAGAATTAATCAGAATGTGCTTTCAATCAGTACCTATGGTGCTGTAAGTCAAACCGCGTCTCGACTTGAAAAGTCGATTCAGAAACTGAGCTCAGGTCTGCGCATCAACAGTGCTGCTGATGATGCTGCCGGACTCGCTATCAGCGAAAAAATGCGTCGGCAGATTCGTGGATTGAGCCGGGCAGTTCTCAACGCGCAGGATGGCATCTCAATGATCCAGACTGCTGAAGGGGCGCTTGGCGAGTCACACAGTATTCTGCAGAGAATGCGTGAACTGGCTATCCAGGCGTCGAATGACACTCTTACCAGCAACGACCGCCTCGAAATTCAGAAAGAGGTCAACCAGCTCAAGCTGGATCTCGACCGAATTGCCAAAAACACCGAGTTCAACACCAAAAAGCTGCTTGATGGAAGTCAGACAGCGTTGATCAGTGCCAGCTCAAATTCGGTCAGCGGACTGGTCAATGGCAGCGCAAGCGGCACCGGTGGCAACTACGATGTTTCGCTCGAACTATTGCGCGGCGGTATCGCCGAAATGCAACGCTCACAGATTTTCTCACTCAAGGATTCAGAAGGTCTGGCAGACGGTGGTACTCAATTGCAGAGTATCGCCCAGTTCTATGATTCCAACGGTGTGTTCGTTCTTGATACGCCCCAGGCTGTTACTCTGACCGGCAATGGCAATACCGCTTCCGTAAACCTGGATGGTCAGATGACTCTCGATAATCTGGCGGCGGCATTGCAGAACGCCATGGTCAGCAAGAGTGGTCTGGCGCTTCAGAATTCACGCGTAGCAACAATCAATACCGTGCAGAGTCAGGTTGCCGGCATGGGTGGTTACCTGCAGATAATTTCGGGCAGCATAGGTGAGGCTGGTAGCATTTCTATGTCTGCTGATCAGAAAATACTCGATGCCATGGGTGTAAATGTCAGTCGCGAGGCTGTTGACAATCGTGTTGCGGTCGAAGTGCATGATGATCAGGGCAATGTTCGAACAGCAAATGTTGAAGGAACGGTTGCTGCTTCGTTACTTAACGGAATAGATCTTGAATTCACTTCGCAGGCTGCACAGATTGCGGGCACTCAGGGCCTGGAACAGGGTTTGCTGATAGCAACTGCTTCGGAATTCGTCATAAGTGCCGGTGGTTTCTCAGTTACCGTTGAAGTTAGTTCGGGTTTGTGGAGCATGGAAGGTCTGGCAAGGCAGATCAATGACGAGATTGAAACTGTCACCGCTGTCGGGTTGAATGCTTCTGTTGTCGAAGGCGAAATCAGGATCAGCTTTGAAAAGTCGGCAACCGCTGCCGTAAGTATTGCCAGTACTATTAAGATAAGTGGCTTGTCCGGCGATGCAGATCGTATTGGTCTGGTTGCTGGAACTTACAGCGGCTTTGTGGACGCCAATAAGGATACGGCCTTTGTCGAGTGGGGCATGAGTCAGTATGTTAAAACTGCGGCGGCGGGCGCAGAAGTCAGCTTCATTGTGGGAGATGGTATTGCTGAGATTTCGGTTGTAGTAACCATAGTTACTACTGTTGCCTCTGCTGATATGATCTCTTTCGTTGACTTCCAGAAGGCTGCGAACGATGAGTTTAAAGCTATGACTGTCAATGTGCGCCTTGACCAGGTGGGTTCTGCGCTGGCATTTACTTCGACGCTTGTTGGCAAACTGCATAACGATACAGATGCCCTCAGCAGCATGGTGACTTTTGCTTTCAGCGGCGCTTCTTCCGCAGTCTTTGAGAATAAGCTTGGAATAAATGAAGGTACTGTCAAGGGTTCTGGCGACAGCAACTTCAAGATGTTTGTTGTCGACTCCTCGCCGCAGTTTCAAATTGGTGCCGACCAGGGACAGACGATTGATGTTGCTTTCAGCAACATGACTTCAAAATCTCTGGGTGTCGCCAATATCGATCTGACCAACATCAAGGGTGCGCAGAGTGCTCTGTCCAAGATCAATAAAGCGATCGACAAGGTTTCGGCTGAGCGCTCCAAGATGGGTGCTTTCCAGAATCGGCTTGAGTTCGCAATCAACAATCTGCGTAATACACACAGCAATCTGACCGCGTCTGAATCGCGCATCAGAGATGCTGACATAGCTCTTGAAATGATTGAATTCACCCGCAACCAGATCATTTCGCAGTCCGGCACCGCCATGCTGGCTCAGGCCAACATGGTTCCTCAGGGAGTGTTGCAGCTTCTTGCATAATAGCTGAATAAGCTTTGCAGTAAAACTTAAGAATTGGTTGCCGGGAACTCTGCAGAAAAGAGGCTTTCCGGTAAGCAAATGTAATCGACGATTAGCGCAGGATGCGCAATCTAACTCTTGATTCATGGAGGAATCAATATGACACTAAGAATAAATCAGAATGTGTTATCTATCAGCACCTACGGTGCTGTGAACCAAACCTCGTCTCGACTTGAAAAGTCGATTCAGAAGCTGAGCTCAGGTCTGCGCATCAACAGCGCCGCTGATGATGCTGCTGGCCTTGCCATCAGCGAAAAAATGCGCCGACAGATCAGAGGTCTGAGCAGAGCGGCATTAAATGCTCAGGACGGTATTTCCCTGCTCCAGACCGCCGAAGGCGCACTGGGAGAGTCGCACAGCATTCTTCAGAGAATGCGTGAGCTGGCAATTCAGGCGAGCAACGACACTCTGACCAGTAATGACCGGCTCGAAATTCAGAAAGAGGTCAATCAGCTCAAGTTCGATCTTGATAGAATATCGCGCAATACTGAGTTCAATACCAAGAAGCTTCTTGATGGCAGTCAGACGGCTTCAATCAGTGCCAGTTCAAATTCTGTGCAGGGGCTGATAAATGGAAGCGTTGCTGGCGCGGGCGGGAACTATGATGTGTCCCTTGAACTTCTGCGTGGGGGTATCGCCGAGTTGCAGCGTTCACAGATCTTTACAGTCAAAGATACTGGTGCGTTGGCTGACGGCGGAACCCAGTTGCAAAGCATCGCGCAGTTCTACGACAGCAATGGCATGTTTGTGTTGGGGACTGCTCAATCTCTAACTTTAACCGGAAATGGTAAATCAGCTTCGGTTGCTCTCGATGGTCAGATGAGTCTCGATAATCTGGCAGCCGCCTTACAGAATGCAATGGTCAGCAGCAGTGGTCTTGACATCGATAATTCAAGAGTTGCTACCGTTAATACCGTGCAGACTCAGGTTGCCGGGCTGGGTGGTTACCTCTCGATAACCTCTGGCAGCATTGGAGAAGCAGGTGAGGTGTCGTTTTCTTCTGACCAGAAGGTAATTGATGCTCTTGGTCTTAATGTTGCCAGGGAATCGGTAGAAAATCGCGTCAAGGTTGAATTGCGAGATGACTCCGGCAATGTTCGAACCATAACCACCGAAGGCAATGTGGCATCATCACTGCTGGGCGGAATCGATCTTAAATTCGATTCGCAGGCAGCTCAGATTGCTGGAACGCAGGGACTCGAGCAGGGCGTCAGAATAACCACAGGCGGCAATCTGGTTTTCAATGCAGGTACGTCAGCTTTGACGGTTACAATTGCTGCCGGCCTCTGGAGCATGGAAGGGCTTGCCAGATTGATAAACCAGGAGGCTGAAGATGATGGCACGGTTGATGGCTTGAGCGCCTCGGTAGTAGAAGGTGAGCTCAGGGTAAGCTATGAAAAGCCGGCTTCACTTTCTGCAACAGTTGCCAATACGATTGAAGTCGTAACCATTGACGATGATCTTTCCAGACTTGGCTTTGAGCTCGGAACCTACAGTGGTTTCGTTGATGGTCAGAAGAGCGTTGCTGATCTCGAATGGGGTCTGAGCCAGCACAGCACTGTTGCAGGCGCCGCTGCGGTTACAATAAATGTCAATCAGGGTGCTGTCGTCGGTGGTTCGTATGCAATAACCATGACAACGGCTGTAGCCACAGCTGATATGGTGTCTTTCGTCGATATTCAGGCAGATTTGATGGACGACTTTGATACTTCTGAGACTGATCTTCGGGTTGACCAGGTTGGCTCGGCAATCGCTTTCACTTCGACCCTGCTGGGTGCAAAACATAACGACTTGGATACTGACAGCAGCGTAGTTACTCTGACCATGGTTGGTGCCGCTGCTGATGTCGCTTATCTGAGCAATAAACTTGGTATCTCAGAAGGTACCGCCAAGGGTTCCGGTGATTCTAACTTCAAGATGTTCGTGGTCGATAATGCACCGCAGTTCCATATTGGTGCTGATCAGGGCCAGACAATGGCAATATCGATCGGGAACATGTCGGCTGAGGCTCTGGGCGTAGCCAATATTGATCTGACTAATGTTAAGAGTGCGCAGAGTGCTCTGAGCAAGATTAACAAGGCAATCGATAAGGTTTCTGCTGAGCGCTCAAAGATGGGGTCGTTCCAGAATAGGCTTGAATTCGCGATCAACAATCTGCGTAACACACACAGCAATCTGACCGCTTCTGAATCACGTATCAGAGATGCTGACATTGCTCTTGAAATGATCGAGTTCACCCGTAACCAGATCATTTCGCAGTCAGGCACCGCTATGCTGGCCCAGGCCAACATGGTGCCGCAGGGAGTGCTGCAGTTGCTCAAGTAAACTGCCTGGTTTTGTGGCGGCCATGAGGGGACTCGCCCCTCTGCGCCGCCACAAAATTAGCCTTTCGGGCGCAAACCTGAAAGTGCAAAAAAGAGCCGCCGGCTTTCGGCGGTTTTTTTATGTACGCCGAAAATGTTCGGCAGTATGAATTTACCAATGCCGATTTGGTAAACAAATTCAGAAAGATGCCGTTAAGTATGACGGCAGAAAATTTATTTTTTCTGCTAAATTCCAGGAGGTGATAGCTGATTCGTTTTCTGACAACTTAATCGCAGAAAGACTGTGAGCCAATCGCGCAAGGAAGCGCGAAACCAAAAGATTCAAGGAGGAATCAGCATGTCATTAAGAGTTAATCATAATATCCCGGCGGTCTCTTCTTACCATCAGATGCTGGGGGTGTCGAACAGACTCGAAAAATCAGTTGAAAAACTGAGTTCTGGCTTAAGAATAAACCGCGCTGCCGATGACGCAGCGGGTTTGACCATCAGTGAAAAACTGCGGCGCCAGGTGCGCGGACTTGCCCGTGCCACCATGAACGCCCAGGACGGAATCTCAATGATTCAGTCGGCCGAAGGTGCTCTCAACGAGACTCACAGTATTCTGCACCGCATGCGTGAGCTTGCCATTCAGGCGTCAAATGATACGCTGACCAGTCGCGACCGTCTCGAAATTCAGAAAGAGGTCGTGCAGCTTCGTGACGACATTAATCGTATCGCTTTCAACACTGAATTCAATACGAAAAAGTTGCTGGATGGTAGTCAAAACGCAGCTATCAGCACGAGTTCCGCTTATGCCCGTGGTCTGGTAACTGGTTCTGTCCCTGAAGGCGGTGACTACCAGGTCAGCCTGGCATTGTTGCAGGCCGGTTCGGCTCAGCTGCAGACTACGCATTTATTCTCTCTGCGCGACAGCAATGAGTTGGCGCAGGGCGACACCATGCTGCTCAGTATTGCGCAGTTATACGACAGCAACGGTGTGTTTATACTTGAAGAACCGCAGACTATAACACTAAACGGCAATTCACGCACTGCTGAAATGGTAATTGATGCCTATACCAGTCTCGACGAATTTGCTTCGCGTTTGCAGAGCGCCATGCTTAGTAAAGATGACGGTCTTGGTATGGATAATTCAGTCGTAAACGTTGTGGTCAGCGCTCAGACAATGACTGCCGGGCTTGGTGGCTATCTTGAAATTACTTCGGGTTACATTGGGGAAAAAGGCGTCGTGAGCCTGGCGGGCGATGAGAGTCTGATGCGGGCGCTTGGCATTTCGACGACTCGCGCTGCTAAAGACAACCTCATCGAAGTCCAGCTGATCGATAAGGATAAGCAGACGAGAGTTACCCAGATTGACTGTGACAGGGCTTCCGGTCTGCTTAATGGCGTAGATGTGCAGTTTGACTCACAGGCAGCACAGATCGCCGGCAGTCGTGGTCTTGAGCAGGGCTTATATCTGTCGTCAGCCGAGAGTTTTATGGTTGAAGCCGGCGGGCAATTGATCGGCCTGGCAATAGCCAGCGGCTACAGCACTCTTGAAGGTATTGCACGCAGCCTGAATGTTCAGATTCAGTCAACTGCTGCCGGTTCTTTGCCGGGAATGTCTGCCCAGGTGGTTAACGGTGAGATCAGGCTGGCTTATCATCGCCCGGTCTCTGTTTCATCGAATTTTGGCAACAGTATCGAGATAACATTTGCCGGGCCTTCTTCAGTGCTGGGTTTTCAGAATGGCACTTACAGTGGCTTTGTCGATAGTTACAAGAATGCCGAAAACATGGCCTGGGGTTTCAGCCAGTATCAGCCTGGCATAGAGGTGAGCACGATGGCGACACTCGAAGTCGGCGACGGGCAGAAGACAATACTGGTTAATATCTGCAAGTCTATTGCGGCGGTGCCGGGAGTTGCAAGCGTTGCTGACATGATCAGCTTTGAAGAATTCAAGAACAAAGCAAATAAAGACTTTGCTGATGCCGGCGTAAATGTGAGAGTAGATCAGGTTGAAGGGTCTATGATGTTTACTTCAACTCGCATCGGTCGGGACAACGTAACCGGCGGCACCGCCTATTCAAGCATGGTCACCGTGCAGGCGGTTACGATTACGGCTCTGAATGCAACCGTTTCGGCGGGCGAAAGCATGCTGCGCTACTTTGGCATGAGCGCCGGTACAAAAAGCGGGGTTGGCGACACAAATTTTCATTTTCATGTGCAGCAGAACGAGAATCAGTATCATATTGGCGCTAACCAGATGGAAGCCATGAAAGTTTCGTTTTCGGAAATGTCGGCGCGGGCGTTGGGCGTCGATAATCTCGATATGACTACGGTTAAAGGAGCCGAACTGGCGATTGGTAAGCTCAACAAGGCGATTGATAAGGTGTCGTCTGAGCGTTCAAAACTGGGTGCTTTTCAGAATCGCCTCGAACATGCGATAACAAATTTGCGCAACATGCATGTTAACGGTACAGCAGCAGAATCAAGAATAAGAGATGCAGATGTTGCAATGGAAATGATAGAATATACCCGTAATCAGGTGGTCAGTCAGTCTGCAAACGCCATGCTGGCTCAGGCTAACACCAATGCTGCCGGAATTTTGAACCTAATTCGGTGATATTAAAAGAAAAAAGGCTTGATTAAAGTGAAAAGATAGAAAAATTCGGCATGGCTTGCTTATGATGTCATAAAACGTCATATGTTGCGGTAATGACCTGGTAAATCATGTCGATAAATATAATAGGATAGGGGAAATTGTGTGTTTTTTGTTTCGTGTGAACCATTGCATGGATGCAATTCTTAAGATTCAAGGAGGAATCTTGTGAAACAATCTGTAGTATTTGAACATCTGGCCGTAAGGCACCTGGCTGGCGAATTGCCAGAGGGCCGGTCGCATTTTCCGAAAGTTGAACGGGGCGACCGTTTTGGGTTATCTGTCCGGCCGGATTTTGATTTCATATTGGGTAATGTCGTCGAATGTTTTGCTGTACCAACATTTCGACTGGTCGAATATTCTGGTAAGAATTTTTAATCTGGAGAAAGGAGGGGCTGAAAATGGAAATTGGTAACATTAAACCTGTTCTGGAACCCACACCTGTTGTTACTGTGGAAAAGAACGGCGATGCTGGCCAGGTCAAGGAATTGGACCGAAAGCAGCTGGAGTCGCCCAAGGAAAATCGCGAGAAAACGCAGGAAGAACTTAAAGAAGCTGTCGATAAGCTTAATAAGACTGCAGTGATTTTTGACAGATCACTGCGCTTTCAGGTTCATGATGCAACGCATAGAACAATGGTATCGGTAGTTGATATTACTAATGACAAGGTCATTCGGCAGATTCCGAACGAGGAAGTTCTCGATCTCGTCGCGAAAATGGATGATTACATGGGTCTGATTTTCGACAAAAAAGCATAAATAAAGAAAATCGGCACGGCAGATTTGCGTCAGGAGGCTTGATATGGTAAGCAGTGTAAGCAGAAATTGGGTGGGCGGGCTCTCTTCCGGGCTCGACACCCAATCTTTGATTGAACAGATGATGAAAGCTGAAAGCTTTAACAAATTCAGCCTGCAGCGCAAGCGCACTACTCTTGATTATCAGCGCACCATGCTTCAGGACGTGAATCTCAAGCTTTTTGAGTTGCAGAACAAAGCTACTGACCTTACCTTCAGCCGAACTTTCAACTCAAAGAAGGTAGACGCAAGTGACCCGCGTGTTGTCAACGCCAGCGCAACCACTGCTGCGGCGGTAGGCAGCTATACCATGCATGTTAGCCAGGTTGCCACTGCAACCACAGTTGCTTCGCAGGGAAAGCTCGCTGGCGCACTTGAACTTGGTTACAATCTTTCGAGCACAAAGACGCTTGGCGGTTCTTCGACCACTCTTGGCGCGCTTGGAATAACACCGGATAATCTTGAAGTGCGGGTGGTCGGTGGTGGTTCAGGAACCTACAACATATCAACAGCGGCAACTGCTGACACAACGATTGATGAGCTGATCACCAATATCAATGCCAGCATCAACAACAAGCCCGAGCTTAAAGGCAAGCTTAATGCCAGTTATGATTCGCGCAACAACAGCGTAAAATTTAACCTGCTTGACCCAACGCTTACTGTGGAAGTGGCTGATGTTGCTCCGGCTGGGGTAATTGCCAAAATGTTTGATGCTGACGGCCAGATCGACCTTGATAAAGATCTGCCAGCCATCGAATCCGGATTAGCAAACATCAGATCGGGACTTGAAACTACTATCGCTGACCTTGGTATCACCCAGGGAAAATTCTTCATTGAACGTGCGGGCACTGGCGTTCCTGAGGAATTTGATATTTCAGGTCTGGCGCCTACTACCAGCGTTGAAGATCTTATCAAGTATCTTAACAATGAAATAGATGGCAAAAACAGCCTGGTTAAAGGTGGGGTCGCTACAGGCAATCCTGCCGATCGTCTGGTTGAATTTCGCTATGACCAGGGCAGCGGTAAGCTGCAGATGGTCAATACCAATTCTGCTGACAGCAATTTCTTCAGTATCACCGATGATGCTGGTGCTGACTTTACCGAAAAATTGTTCGGGGCAATGATGAAGGTTTCTGCGCTTGATAAAGGCGAAAAACTCAGTGCCGAAACTTTTGCCCAGAATATTTCTGCCGGTACTTTCACTGTTGATGGTGTGCAGATCAATCTGGATCCTGCCAATGACACACTTCAGAACGTTCTTTCGCGTATTACCGCGATGACCAACCTTAATGCCACCTACGACTCAGAGACTGATCTGATTTCTCTGACCCGCAAAGATGGTAGTACTGCTCCTATTGGTATTGGTTCGTCTACCGATACCAGCAACTTTTTGAATGTTACCGGTCTCGTGGCTGGCAGTCAGGCGGCCGCTGCCAGTCTTTCCAGCGCAAGCAACCTGGGTTTGAGTCTGGCAGATTCGCGGACAAATGCTATTGACCCAGGATTAGTTGCTGGTGGTGGCACACTGCGGGTCCTGGTTAATGGCCAGGCGACCGATATCATTTACGATGGAAGTGAGACTCTCAGCGATATAGTAGAAAAGATTGGCAATGTGAGCGGGATCGGTGAAGCTTACTATGATGCCTCAACCGGCAAAGTAAACGTTAAGACCAGTGATAAGGGCACCGATGTAAGCCTTGAGATTAAAGATCTAGTCGGCGGTCTGGGCGGTGCCATGGGCCTCGCTACTGGTCCGGTAAATGGTCTTGACACCGGTTCGAGCATCGTAAGTGCCCGGCCGATATCTGATGTCAAAACCTCTTCTCCTTTTGCCAGTGCCGGGTTTGCTACACCAGTTACCGCCGGTAGCTTCAGCATAAACGGTGTGAAATTCAACATCAACAGCGCCTCCAGCATGACTATGGATCAGATTATCAGTTCCATTAACAGTAACAGCCAGGTTGGCGTTAAAGCACATTACGATAAAACCAACGGAAAGTTTGTACTGACTTCAACAGAGACCGGCAATCGTGCAATTGCGATCGGTTCGTCGACTGACACCAGCAATTTCCTTTCTGCCATGGGGCTTCAGTCAGCTCCGCAGAATGTCGGCCAAAATGCGATTTACAGTATTGACGGTGTTTTTGGTGGTGCTGATCAGGTCAGCCAGTCCAATACCATAAGTGATCTGGTTGATGGCGTTACCTTTAATATTTATGATGTAACGGGTGCCAGCGGCAGCGTGATAAATGTCGAGGCCGATACTGAGATCGCTACCAAGGCGATTACCGATTTTATCGATGCTTATAATGAGGTTACTCAGATTGTTTTTAACAAGCTGAACGAAGAACGCAACTGGGAGTTGTCGGCACTGACTGACGACGAAAAAAGTGCTCTTTCAGAAGGCGATCTGGCAGCTTATGAAGAGGCTTACAAAGTAGGTCTGCTTTCTGGCGACAGCACGTTGCGCACCGTCAGGTCGCAGATGCGTCTGGCAATGTCGTCGATTGTTCCGGGTGTTGACAAGCTTTTTGACAGTCTTTCAGATATTGGCATAACTACCGGAGCCGTAGGCTCAAGCTATAAAGATACGATGGTAGGGACTTTGCAAGTTTCGAGCCCCGAAAATCTTGAGGCAGCGCTCAAGGCAAACCCCGACAAGATTGCCGCCTTGTTTAACCAGGATTCGACCGATACCAACAAGATGGGCATTGCCCGCCGTCTTAAGAGTGTTCTGAATGAGTTTACCAAGTCTGACGGTTTGTTGACCAAAAGGGTTGGGCGCTCAGGTGTTTCAAGTTCAAACAGCGAAATGGAAAAGCAGATTTCGCTGATTAATACTCAGATAGCTACCCAGGAGGAGCGCCTGGCTTCACGCGAGGAGGCTCTGCTTAAGCAGTTTGCGGCTCTTGAAACTGCAATGTCGAATTATCAGTCACAGTCGTCGGCATTTGCCAGTCAGCTTTCACAGTTAACTGGTGGCAAGTAATCTATTGTTAACAAAACTATTCGTGAAGGTGAAATCTTGGAAATCTTACTGAACGACAACAAGCTTGATATCGAAGGCCTCGCTCCCGGCGTGACAGTGCTCGAACTGCTGACCACTGTTGAAGAGTCTCTTAAGGGCACGAACGCTACTGTCATAGAGATTGTTTTAGACGATAAGAGTTATTCGGCCGACGATGTCTCTGAGATTTCCTGCCAGAATGTTCTTGATTACCATAAAATCGAATTCTTTACAGCGACAGCACAGGACATGATTCGCGCTGCTTTTGCAGACGGAGAAGAAGGTCTGCAGCATCTTGAGGAACTGGCCGGCGAAGTCGCTGCTGATTTGCGTATAGGTAAGGTTAAAGAGGGCATGGATAGCTATCTCGAATTTGTTGACGGTATCGAGTGGCTGATTACCATGCTCAAAAATGCTGATCTTGCTTTTGCTTCGAGTATGGCGGAGTCCTCGCTCGAAGGAGATCGGCAGAATCTTGTGAAGAGAATGGGCGAGCAGATGAACCAGGTTCAGATTGCTCAGGAAGCCCAGGACTGGGTCGGTCTCGCCGACCTGCTCGAATACGAATTTCCAGAAATTTTGCAGGATAGTAAAGTATTAATCAAAACCATCCTCGGTTCCTGACAGGAGCACGTTCATGGGCGAAATATTCAACCGTAATCTTGCGGCTTTAAAGCGGCACCCGGCGACCTTTCATCTGGTCAATGGTTTCGCTCCACGCTTTTCGCCTGAAAAATACCAGATAGAAAGCGCTAAAAACGGTCAGCCAACACTGATTTTGCGAGAAGAGGGTGCCAGTCCGCTGACTTTTCATAGCCGTTATAATCCTGAAATAGAGGCGGAAAAGCAGGTAGCAGCGGGTTACGATGGCCAGACACACATTCTTCTGCTGGGTTTTGGTCTTGGCTATATGGCCGAGCAGATACTGAAGCAGTGCAAAACGAGAGTGGGCGGTGCCCAGCTGTTCGTTGTCGAACCGGATCCCGCAGTTTTTATCGCTGCCATGCACGCGCGCGATATCAGCAGTCTGCTTGCAGACACTGGGGTGGCACTGTGTGTAGGCATGAACCCCGATGAAATAGGTGATTTCTGGAACGCCAATCTCGACTGGACTGTTCTTGAACGACTGGCAGTTATCGATTACCCACCGGCTAAAACCCGGTTTAATGCATACTTTGAACGGGTGGTCGAGAAGATAAGATATTTGTGCAACCGCTCGAAGGGTAACCTGGTGACCCTTATGCATTCAGGTTTCGAATTTCATTCAAACTATTTTGCTAATCTGGCGGCCGGTTTTTCTCTGCCCGGTGTCGCGCGACTTTTTGGGCAATTCAAGAATGTTCCGGCAATTATAGTTGCTGCTGGCCCGTCTCTTGATCGCAATATGCACCTTCTTCGCGATATAAAGGGCAAGTTTCCGATTGTTGCCGTGGATACGGCTCTGAGACAACTGGTAGCCAATGGCATTAAACCGGATATTGTCTGTGCTGCCGACCCTTCTTACGAAAACTCTCTTGATTTTGTTGGTGTCGAAAATGAGACCGATGTGGTGCTGGCAATTGAACCAATGACGCATCCCGATATTTTTAACAGCTTCAAGGGCCCCAAAATGTTGATGACTTTTGGTGGCGGCCTGCATACGATCTGCAAGGATCTGCGCGAACCAGTTGGCACGCTGGTGTGCTGGGGTTCGATTGCGACAACGGTTTTTGATCTGGTTCGCAATCTGGGCTGTGATCCTATTGTGTTTATAGGCCTTGATCTTTCGTTTCAAGATGGTCGATTGCACGCGCGTGGTTCTTATTCTGACGATATTCTGTTTGAAAAAATTCATCCGTTTACTTCAATTGAACATGAGTCGGCAGATTACATCAACACCCGTGGGCGTTACAAACTGGTTCGCCAGGATGGAAAAATCCTTTATACCGACGAGAACATGAAGTTATATCGCGACTGGTTTGAAGATCAGTTCCGGCAGACTTCGGCCAAAATAATCAATGCAACAGAAGGCGGCGTGGTCGATAAATACGTTGAAATAATGCCGCTTGCCGCAGTGATTGAAAAATATGCCGACTGCGCCGTGCCGGTGCGCAGCATAATCGATGAAGCCTTGAGCAGGCCGGTTCAAGCTGATGTCAAGGCTTTGCGGGAACGTCTGATGCATTATCGAAAATTAATTCGGCGCAATGAGAGTGATGCGCGCAGAGCGGTGTCGGTTTGTCGCCGTCTGCTCAATACCTGCGCGGCACAATTACCGGCACAGTTGTCTGGAAAAGCCAGTGCCGAGTATTACGACGTAATGAAACTGCACGACGAAATCTGTATTCATAAAGACATTTTTGCCTGGTTTTCGATACATCAGACCAGGTTTATAACCCGCCATACGATGGAGCTTAACAACTTGAAAGCTTCACAACGGGCCACGGTTGGTGACTGGATAAAAGAGGTGGTCAGCTTTTTTGCTGCACTCGAGAGCTTTCACGAATATCAGATGCCGCTTCTAGAAGGAGCAATAGCTTCGCTGGGCCGGGCAGATGAATCCAAATCCAGTCTGGAGGGAGATCTTTCCCGATGAATAACCCTTACAACCAGAAAGCTGCCTATCGTAAAACTCAGGTCGAGACCGCTTCACCGGAAGCGTTGATTTTAATGCTCTATGACGGGGCTCTCAGATTCATTGGTCAGGCTGAAATCGCCTTTGAAGAAAAGAACATCGAGCAGATAAGCAACCTGTTGCTGCGCATTCAGGCTATATTTGCCGAATTGATGACCGCTCTCGACAAGGAAAAGGGTGGAGAAATCGCTGTAAATCTTGAACGGCTGTATGTGTTTTTTCTTGAGAAGCTTGGAGATGCCAACATCAAAAAAGATGTTGCTCCGCTGCTCGAAATAAAACCTCTGATACAGAATTTGCGCAATACCTGGGAAATGGCGATGCAGAGACATCAGAACTCGGCGCCGGCAGCCCCGCCGCGCCCACGGCTCAACGTTGCTGTATAAGCAGAAAGGCAGGTGATCGATTTGTCAGGAATCAGTGGAGTAAGTGGAACTGGTACTGCTGAACTGATGAAAGTTCTCGAAGATAGCATGCAGGCTAATGTCGAACTCGCAGAAAAGATCGTTAAACTGGCCAATTCCGCGCAGGTTTCTGAGGCCGAAGCTACCGGGCTTGGCAAAATGGTTGATATGTATGCCTGATACAGTTTTGTACTGATTTTTGAGTAGCGAAGCAACCCGGTTTTCAGGGTTGCTTCGTTTTTTTTAGCCAGCACTTGCCGCGACAAAACTTTTTTTATTGGGGTTCTTTCTGTTATAGTATTTTGCCAGAAAAAAACAATTATTCAGGGAGCCAGCCATAAGTACGGGTATCGTATTTTACGTAGACGGTCTCAAAAACCTGTACCGTCGCAATATAGACCTCGCCAGAACTGTTGCTGCGGGCCAGACAGCTTTGCAGATATTGCATGGCCGTTTTAAAGATCGTGGAATAATTGCTGGATTTGCGCTTGCCGTGCCAGATCAAAGCGAATATGCGCCCATTATTGAGCAGGCGCAATCTCTGGGAATCAAGCCGGTCGTTTTTTCGTCTGAAAAAATTGTTGAAAAGCCGATTTCTTTGCAGCAGCAGCGCTGGGGACTCGAAGACGACAGCGGTAATGACACGCTTATTGGCGCTGCTCTCGCGCTGACCCAGGAACAGACCGGCTGGAAAACAATTGTTCTGATATCACTGGCAAATCTTCTGGTAGAGGCACCCGAAGTTTACGGTAGCCTGGAACTTTACCGTCGAGAATCTCTGGATGCCTGCTTTGCCGATGAGCGTGTGCCGGGAGCTGGCTGGGCAATTTTCAGCCACGAGCTGTTGATCGGGCTCTGGCGTAGTCACGAAGATCTGATGTGGGCGCGCGGTGGCTTTGCCTGGGCATTAAAAAAGCCTCTTTACCCTTTTAAGCTTGGGTCATGGCATTGTCCGCGTGTCAGACCGCGAATTTTCACCGATCTACGTCTTAATTCAGAGCGCCTGCAGCACGTTATGAGCGCGGTCTCATACAGCAATTTTTTTAACAGTTCGTTTTCTTATGAAAATTGGCTGGCAGACTCTGACTGGGAAAGCCATTACTGCAGTTATGCCCCGATGGTAATCAAACTGGAGCCAACGAATGATTGCCGAGCGGCCTGTTTTAACTGTCCTCATGAAAACATGCAGCGTGAGCGTAAATATTTGCCGCCCGATCTGGCAAATAGTCTTATTGCTGAGTTTTCGGCCGGTGATGACGTCAGCTGGGTTCTGTCCGGGATGGGAGAACCCCTCCTGCACCCACAGATAGCGGCTATTCTCCAGAGACTGGCCGTGTTTCCGGTTACTATGCAGACTTCATTGCAGCAATTGCCAAAAGAACCTGATTTTCCATGGTTTGCGCTAGATCATCTGCGCATAAGTACTGATGCGCTGGCCAGAGAAGGTTTTGACCAGATTCGGTCTGGCTGCAGCTGGGATAACATCGAACAGTTTCTCGCCTTGGCGCGCGAACAGAAAAAGGCTTTTCCAGATCGGTTCCCCGAGACCGGCATCTCGATGTTGCGCCATCTGCATAGCGAATTTCATCTCCAGCCATTTCTCCGTTACTGGAAACAGGTCTCCAGACCAGTGTTTCGTGAAAACTTTTTTCGCTGGCCTTTTGATATGCCTCCTGAACCGGTGCAATGGTATCAGATTCTCGGTGAAGCCGAATACGGCAGACAGGGTTCGCGTACCTCAAAGGTGGATTTTACTCCGGTCAAACGGCGACCCTGTCGCCATGCTCTTTTGTCGGCGACCGTTCTTGCCGACGGCTCAGTAACTATCTGTCCCTACGACTATGAGGGTGCCCATGTGCTTGGCAATCTTCACGAACAGACATTAAGGCAGATCTGGAAATCGCCAGCAGCGGAAGCATTTCGTCGGCAACATCTGCAGATGAAATTCGCTGAAAGTCTGCCGTGCAGCAGCTGTCGCGACTGGTATCACCCGCTCTAGACTCGAGGAGTACGCTATGAACGAAACTGCGAAATGTGTGCCATGCAGCTCTGATTTTAAGCCGCTTGTTCGCGAGAAGTGCGAGGAGTATCTGACCGACCTGCCGGGCTGGGAACTCGAGGATGAAGCGCGTGCGATCGGCAGAAAGTATGTTTTTAAAAACTTTGTCGCCGCCATGAATTTTGCCGTAAAAGTTGGCGATCTGGCTGAACAGATGGGTCACCACCCGGTTCTGACCGTCGGTTGGGGCTTTTGCCGGGTCAGGTTCAAGACTTCAAAAATAAACGGTCTGCACGCAAATGACTTTATTATGGCGGCTCAGGTAGAAAAATTGTTCGTGTAAATCGGCACGAAAAAAGCGGTCTCAATAAGTTGAGACCGCTTTTTAAAAGGGCTGTTAAATCTACAATCCGGCTGTATCAGCCATTATTTCTTGCTTGATTCAACGCAGTCTTTGCAGGGTGTTTCGCATTTAATGCCTGTTACTTTATGGCATTTGTCACCTTTGGGGCAGGCTTTTGCAGCTTTTTTGGCGTCTCTGATGCATTTGCCAACTTCTTTGCACATGGCACTGCCGCAGCATTTTTCCATTTTGGGCTTAATGCAGCCGTTTTTGCAGGCTTCGCCACACACATGACGACCCCAGCGTTTTTTGCCCGGGTTGCATTCTTTTTTGCTGCTGCCGCAATTGGCATCAGTGCATTCTTTGCCGGTTACCTGGCAACAGTCTTTGCCTTTTGCACAAGGTTTAACGTTCTCTTTGCCGCAGGCTTCGGGGGCTGCTTTGCCGCATTTAGCTTCTTTTGCGCAGCCTTTGCATGATTTATGCGCTTTTTTTGCTTCTCTGATGCATTTGCCTACTTCTTTGCACATGGCGCTGCCACAGCAGTCTTTTGCTTTGGGCTTAGTGCAGCCATCTTTGCAGGCTTCGCCGCAAACATGACGGCCCCAGTGCTTTTTACCGTGCTTTTTGTGTCCCTTTTTGCTTGGACAATCACCCTTGTCGCTGCAAAGATCAGCCTTTTTAGCTGGTTCTACAATTGCTTCGTCTGCTGTTGCAGATTCCTGACCCTGCGAAACTTCGAGCAGATAGGTCTCCCATTCTGCTTTTTTGGCATCGAATTCCAGCTTGAGAGACTCCAACACTGCTTTGTCATCAGCTGTGGGATTTTCTCTAGTGATCAGGCTGAGCATCTGCTGCCTGATTACCTGCATCTGTGCAAGATGATCCAGCCATGCCTCGTTGTTAACGGCGCGAACACCTGCAGCAAAAGCCGGCAGAGCAAAACAAAAACCAAGAAGAATAACCAGTAGTTTCTTCATACTTCCTCCAGTAAATTTGATCAGCTGTATTGTAACTTAGCAGGAAGCTTGAATGCAAAAGGTATTTCTTTGTGTTATTTAGAACCCTTTCGGTAACTGGTAAAATTCATTTCGCCGCGGTTAATCTTGATCTCTTTAAGATTGAGCTTAAATGGAAATTTGTCGAGGTTCAGCACCGGATTAATCTTTTTGATAATCATGCCAACGAAAGATCTGGGCATGGTCATGCGGTTAACCTTCATGCGATTGGCATGAAAATGAATTTCTCTTCCTTCTACAACAGAGAGCTTGCCGGTTGCCCAGAATTCAACCTTCACCATGCCATATTTGGTGGAGCCGGACAGTTCCATGGTATCTGGTAATAGCTTAACTTTGGGATTGTTTACTTTGATATCTTTGCTTTTGGCTTCGAGAAAACTGTTCATATCGGTTTCTCTGATGATGACATCCATATTGATGTTTTTCATCGAAACCGGGTCGATTTTGTCTTCTTCGAGCAGTTTTTTTGTGTCGAGCTGTACATTTTCGAACTCAATGTCGGCCTGGTGCAGCAAGAGTTTTTCGATCTTTCCCTGCGAGGTTTTTACGACAACCTTTTTAAAACGGCCCTCAATACAGTCTTTATCTCCTGGTGCGGAATAGGGTGTGATCTCAATGGTGAGCGTTGCCGGGTTATCGAGCAGTTTGTTCATTGATGAAGTCAATTTTTCATGAATGAGCTGTGGATTTTCGGCAATTCTGGCGGTGATGGCCGGATCCGGGGTGTAGTTTTTTTCGTCTGCTCCAGATACCGCTGTGTTGAAAATAACCACAATCAGCACCAGCATCGTCAGAAGTTTTGTCAGAGATTGACCCAATTTTATATTCATAAGCTTTCCATTAAAGTTCAGTTTGTTAGTCTATCAGCTGCTGGTCGCTGATTCTAAGAGACTTCAGGTTGTTTTTCCAGACTTTCCAGAGAGTGTTGCCTTCATACCCGCTCATTTTGCGGTATATATTGAGATGCTTAAGAGCCTGATCGTTCAATGTCATTTCGGTGGTGCTGACCAGATAGTTTTTGTCCGGGCTGTATGATTGCCCGGAAACTTTAAGGTCACTGACCCGGCCGGCAAACCAGGTTATTTCGCAACCGGCAAAAGCAGTTGGTTGAGTGTCTGAGTCCTTAACCATAGCGGCTGCAAGTTCGAATAATTCTCTGCCAGACAGTCTGAAACTGTGAATGCGGTCATTTTCCATTGTAGCGAGAATATGTCCGGTACATATTACATTGTCAACAAGATGTTGCATCTGGGGCACTCGCAAAAAACTTACATCGCTGTTGCTGGCTTGCATTATCAGCCTGGCGAACTTTTTTCCGGCAAAGCGATATGCTGTGGTTGTCGCTTGTGACGATGGCTTGATGACTCTGAGTGGCCGGGTTAGCATTTGCTTTAATTTGTCTCGGGCTGAGTCGAATAACTCTGTTGCCAGCCGGCGGCCTGATTTGCTGAAGGGAAGGCGCCGCAGATTTATGCGTGGTGTGCCGCTGTTGCGTCTGAAAATGTTTATCAGCGGCAGATAGCGGTGCCCGTCTTCGAATGATATAAACCAGAGGTTTTCGCGCTGTTGTGGCACTGTTGTAGAAAACAGCGGTCGCAACCCTGCCGGCGGGATCTGAACGATTATATGCCAGCCCGGCTGTTGCTGCAGCTCAGCGGCAAGCTGCCTGATTGCGCTCTCGTTGAGATAGGCGGTCGAAATGGTAATATC
>Ga0154428_1105_pt3 | contig 19471 bp, 23 predicted proteins | sample RifGroC2_FD_115932 | JGI IMG/M metagenome (GOLD analysis project Ga0154428, IMG submission 115932) | Candidatus Riflebacteria bacterium GWC2_50_8 | reverse complement strand
GCGAATAAAATTCATGATCAGGTTTTGGCTCACTTTTACGGTGATATCTGGCAACCAGAGCGGCCAGCAACATATCTTCCCGGGAAAATTCAGGGATATCAGCTTTCATGATCAGGCTGCACGAATTCTTGTGATGACCACGAAAGCCAATACAGGATCCGACGTCATGCAGCATGGCGGCAACAGCCAGAACATCGCGATCTTTGGCAGAAAGCTTGTGCAGAGACACTGTCGAGTCAAAAATGATCTGTGCCAGCATGGTCACCTGCAAAGCATGGTTTTCGTCAAAATTAAAACCACGACCAATAAACAACGCACTCCGCAGAAGCGTGTATTGCAGGTTCACCTGAGAAAACTTGGCTGCGAAGCTGCTCAACGCAACATCGCCTGACCGGACATCTGATGGTTGCAGAGAATTCGCGTTTGCCATCGACACTTCCTGCCAAATTCAGAATGCAGTAGAACAGTGCCAATCTACTCCCTTCTGCAGCAAAAGTCAAACGGCCGCAAGCTTGACAAGCCGGTTGCCAATGCCGCGACCTGTTCTGCTATGTACAGCACCACAGAGTATGTTATAGTTATCAGGTAAATTCTCTGAGGCAGTATGGGCAATAGTCTAAGCTACAGATAGCACTGCCAACACGAAATAACGGATCTGAACAGGAGATTTAAAAATGCTTGAAATGGTGGATCTTGGCAAAAAACTCGAAAAAGAAGAATACAAAAAACTGATGCCCGATCTTGAACGCCGGCTGACCGAACTACAGCAGAAAACCCGCGAACTTGGGATTGCAACGGCACTGGTCTTCGAAGGACTTGAAGCCGCCGGCAAGGGTACAATCATCAACCGGCTGATGTTACCGCTTGATCCCCGTGGTTTCAAGGTTCATCCAGTTCAACCGCCGACGCTTGAAGAATCGATGTATCCATTTCTGATCCGTTTCTGGAAAAAGCTGCCAGAAAAAGGGCGCCTCGGCATCTTTGACAAAAGCTGGTATGAAAGAGTCCTGGCCGAACGTGTTACCGGCAAAGTCTCCAAAAAAGAATGCCAGCAGGCATTTAACGAGATCCTCGCGTTCGAAAGACAACAGATTGATAACGGCGTCGTCATGATCAAGTTCTGGTTTCATATCTCGAAAAAGGAACAGGGCAAGCGGTTCAAAGATATCCAGAAAAACCCGTCGCTGTCGTGGAAAATAGGCAAAGAAGAGCTTAAGCAACACAAGGCTTACGATGATTACATCGAAGCCGCCGAAGAAATGCTGGAAAAGACCAACAACAGCCAGTCGCCATGGGTCGTAATCGAGGCTCATGATCGAAGATACGCTACGACAAAGGTTTTCGAAGCTCTTGCCGATGCCTGGGAAACTGCAATCAATAAGCAGCAGGCAACTGTTAAAAAGTCTGCAACCAAAGCAAGCAAGCTCACGCCGAGGAACGTTACGGTTGTTTCAGCTCTTGATCTTGCGCAGACTCTCGACGAGAATACCTATCGTGAAGAACTTGAATCTTACCAGAAGCGCATACGTAACCTTGAACACGAGATATACATTCACAGAATACCGGCGGTGATCGTCTATGAAGGCGTTGACGCGGCCGGTAAGGGTGGCAACATCAAGCGACTCACCGAAAATCTCGACCCGCGTGGTTACGAGGTTATTCCGATAGCGGCGCCGACCAAGGAAGAACTGGCTCGGCATTACCTCTGGCGATTTGCCAGAGAGATGCCCAAAGCTGGCCATATTACGATATTTGACCGCAGCTGGTATGGTCGCATTCTGGTTGAGCGAGTCGAAGGATTTTGCTCAGAAACCGAATGGCGCAGGGCTTACCGCGAAATCAACGAATTCGAAGCGCATCTTGCCGATTTTGGCGCAGTGGTAGTCAAGTTCTGGCTGCACATCGACCAGGACGAGCAGCTGAAAAGGTTCAAGGAACGTGAAACCACGCCATGGAAAGCCTGGAAAATCACCGAAGAAGACTGGCGTAACCGTGAAAAGTGGCCTAAATACGAGTCAGCAATCAACGACATGCTGGCGAACTGCTCAACCAGTTACGCGCCCTGGACGATTATCGAAGCCAACGACAAGTATTTCGCCAGAATCAAGGCACTGAAAACTGTAGTAAAGGCTCTCGAAAAAGCCCTCAAAAAAGCCTGACAGTCAACAAATTAATAAAAGAGAGCGAGCCTTTCGAACACCAGAAAGGCTCCTTTTTTTGTCAGAAAAACGAGAAAAGAAAGACTTATCCGCAGATTAGGCAGACCGATTGCCACAGATTAAGCCTTTTTTTGAAGGAGAAAACACTGTGCCAACCCGAGGTAAAATCGCTCGGGAAATTCTAATGCTGTGAGATCCTGCGACTTTCTTCTTCGCCAACCCTGCTCCGCTAAAGCTACGCAGGGCGGATGGGCTTCGAAGAACAGGTCGCGCAGGAAGACGGTTGCGCCCTTTGCTGTCTGAGTAATCGGCGAAATCTGCGGATTGCCCTTTCTCTGCGGATTGGTTGTTTTTCTGCAGATTCGGTTGTTCGTTTTGATCTTCTCTGTGGCTTTGCGGCTCTGTGCGCAAGTTTAAAGCGCTACTTTTTTTTGTCTTTTTTGTCTTTCTTTTTGTCTTTTTTCTTGTCTTTTTTGCAGCTGCCGTCACACTTATCTTTCTTGCTCTTACCACATTTGCACTTTCCCATTTTTACACCTTTCAACCTGCTGCAGGTATTGGCTGCGGCAGGTTGCTCATAAGAAAAAATTCTATTGTTACTCGACAAAATCCTGTGAGCAGGATCAGCCGAACCAGCTGCGGGCGAGCAGATTGGCGAGAGCGATGGTTGGGGCGGTGTCGGTTTTAAAAAGGCGACGACCGAGCCATACTGGCTGCCAGCCCTTGTCGATGAGCAATTTAACTTCGCGGTCAGAAAAGCCACCTTCGGGGCCTGACGCCAGCCAGATGCCGGTGCGGCCTGCATGGTCTGGCAATTGATGCAGAGACACCGACAAAGCTTCTTCATGCAGCAGAATTGGTGATATACCTTCAGCCGGCGCCGACAGAAGATCGAGCTTAACCGGGTCGGCAACCTCGGGCAACAGACAACCGCCGCACTGAAGCATCGCGGTTGCCGCGATTTTGCGCCAGCGCTCAACTTTTGGTGAGCCGGGCTCTTTAACAATACAGCGTTCCGCCATAAGCGGAACGATACGGGCAACGCCCATTTCAACAGCTTTTTCGATTAGCCATTCAAAGCGCTCGCCCTTCGAAACTGCCGCAAACAGAGAAACCGCAAGCAGCGGCTCGCGATCTGGTGACAACCATTCTTCTGCTCGGTAAGCGCCTTTGAGGCCTAGCACGGCCGTGGCTTCATGCCCACAGCCGTCGGTGATGACAAACTCGTCGCCCTCGCGCAGACGCAGAACGCGCTCAAGGCGATGACGGTTGTCAGCGCTGAGAGTGCCCGCCAGGGCCGGTTCGATTACACGGGCGTGCGGTACCATAATGATCAGACCTCAACTGTTTTGGCGTCTTCCCAGAGATCTTCAAGGTTATAGAACTTGCGTGCCTTGGGCTGAAACATGTGCAGCACAAAGTCGCCACCGTCGATCAATATCCAGTTTGCACTCTGATCTGATTCTATGCGAACGCCGCCAACATTGGGTATTTTGATCAGTTTTGCGACAGAATCAGCAAGAGTCTGCACATGCGTGCTGCTGTTGCCAGAGCCAATTATAAAATAATCGGTATAGGGAACCAGGCCGGTGACGTCGAGCACAACAAGATTTTCGACCTTTTTATCTTTGAGAGTATCGATAACAATTTTAATAGATTCAGGAACAGCTGGTGAATTAGTCAATTTAACCTCCGGGGTTAACAAGAGGGAGCGCAGAAGCTGCGCCCCCTCGTTATTGTGCGAACAGGAAACACAAGGCTTAGATGCCTTTAAACACAGAATAAACGTAGCGACCGAACATGTATTTCTTTTCTTCGACGAAATCGAAACCTTTTTTGAAAGCAGCCAGGTTGATTTCGAGCATTTCCTTCTTGCTGCCGGGCATCAGTCCAGGTAGAGCTGCAACCAGATCTTCAAAGGTGATGAGCTTGCTGAATTTCGAATAGGCACCGGCCATTACCAGGTTTGCGACTCTGGGATTGCCGAGTTCTTCAGCGATTTCACTGGCGGGTATTTCGACCAGCCTGATGTCATCGCGGAATTCCTGACGTTCGATAAGAGAAGAATTATACATGAGCATGCCGCCGGCCTTGATCTTGAGGTTGAACTTGGCCACAGAAGGTCTGTTCATGGCAATAACCGTATCAGGAACGGTAACCATGGGCGAAGCAATTTCATTTTCGGAAAGAATTACTGAACAGTTTGCGGTACCACCGCGCATTTCCGGGCCGTATGACGGAATCCAGGACACATGCTTGCCGGCATGCATGCCTGTTTCAGCCAGTACTTTTCCCAGAAATAGAATCCCCTGGCCTCCGAAGCCTGCCAGAATAATTCTTTCAACTTTTGACGACATATACGCCTCCTAGGGTGTTATTGCAATCTGTCAGGATTTTTCGACGCCCTGAGTATCTTTGAATGTACCCAGCTTGAATACCGGCAGCATGTTTTCGGTAAGCCATTTGTGCGCATCGGTGGGCTTTTTGCCCCAGTTGGTCGGGCAAGTAGAGACTACTTCGACAAAGCTGAAACCTTTGCCCTCTTTCTGCAGGGTGAAAGCATTCAGCAGGGCCTTTTTGGTCTTCATCAGGTTAGCCGGGTTGTTGACGGTGACGCGGGTAACATAGACCGGACTTTCGAGTGTCGCGATCATTTCACTCATATGAATCGGGTGACCGGCAGTAGCAGCGTCACGACCATAGGGTGAAGTCTGTGTTTTCATGCCGATCAATGAGGTTGGCGCCATTTGCCCACCGGTCATGCCATAAATAGCATTGTTGATGAAAACTGCAGTGATGTTTTCGCCACGGTTGGCGGCATGAATAATTTCGGCGGTGCCGATAGCAGCCAGGTCGCCGTCACCCTGATAGGTGAAAACGATTGAGTCTGGTCTGACACGCTTGATGCCAGTGGCAACTGCGGGCGCGCGGCCATGCGGCGCCTGGTTGAAATCGACATCAAAATAATCATAGGCAAAAACCGAGCAGCCAACCGGCGCAACGCCGATGGTGCGGTTCTTGATTTCGAGTTCATCTATTACTTCGGCAATCAGGCGGTGAACAACCCCGTGATCGCAACCGGGACAATAGTGGAACGGCTTTTTGCTCATGCTCTCGGGTCGTGAAAATATCTTTTTCATTTATCCTGGCTCCTTTCAGTCGGGTCTGACAAGTTTGTCGACTTCGTTGAGAATCTCGAAATCAGAAGGAATGGTGCCGCCGGTTCTTCCGAAGAAATAAACTGGTTTCTTGCCATTCACCGACAACTTGACATCTTCGACCATCTGGCCGCATGACATTTCGACGACCAGGAACTGATTAGCAGTTTTTGCAAGTCTTTCGAATACTTGTGCCGGATAAGGCCAGAGCACTTTTGGACGAACCAGACCGGCCTTAATGCCACGTTTGCGGCACTTCTCGACAACAGTTTTAAGAATACGTGAAATAATGCCATAGCCGACCAGAATGATTTCAGCATCGTCGCAAAGATGCTCTTCAACTGCGAAATCTTTGTATTCGCCGGTGCTGAAAAGGTCAGTCATAACCTGGTATTTCTGATACAGGTGCCAGTTATGTTCTTCGAGTTCATCGACATCAAGAAAGATTGATGAACAGAGGTTTCTTTCGCTTTTTTCCTTGCCATTATAGCCAAGGGCCCACTTTTTGCTGTTAACGTCGTAATCAACCGGATCCGGAAGGGTAACTGGTTCCATCATCTGGCCAAGAACGCCGTCAGAAAGAAGCAATACCGGGTTTCTGAAACGGTCGGCAAATTCGAAGCCGGCGACGGTCATATCGGCCATTTCCTGAACCGAATTGGGTGCCAGCACCAGGGTGCGGTAATCACCATGGCCACCACCGCGGGTAGCCTGCCAGTAGTCAGACTGAGCCGGAGCGATATTGCCAAGGCCCGGGCCGCCACGCACGACATTCACCAGCATACACGGGATTTCGGCACCAGCGATATAAGAGATGCCTTCCTGTTTGAGGCTTATGCCGGGGCTTGAACTGGAGGTCATAACCCTGGCGCCGGCGCTGCCTGCTCCATAAACCATATTTATCGCGGCAACTTCGCTTTCGGCCTGAACAAACACGCCGTCAACTTCGGGCAGGCGCTTGGACAGATAAGCCGGCAGCTCAGACTGCGGAGTAATAGGATAACCGAAATAGTATCTGCAACCGGCCAGCACAGCAGCTTCACCTATTGCTTCATTCCCTTTCATCAGTACCTTTTCAGCCATTTCTCAGCTCCTTATTTTTCTTCTTTGTAAATTTCAATAGCTACGTCAGGACAGCTTCGGGCACAGATGGCGCAGCTGGTGCATTTAGCTTCATCAGTCATTGCTGCCGGATGCACGCCCTTGGGCGTGAGATGATCGGCAAAAGCAAGAATCTTGAGAGGGCAGCGTGCTATGCAGATTCCGCAACCCTTGCAGAGATTTTCGTTAATAACCCATTTTGACATTTTGTCTTCCCTCCGGAGTGTGGTCAATGCGTGCTGTTCGCGCAGTCATAACCTTTTTTAAGTGCCGCCAGATTGAGTTCAAGCAACTCTTTCTTTTTACCGGGCACCAGTGTCGGAAAAGCCTTGATAAAGGCGTCGAAATTCATCATATCACTGAACCGGGCATAAGCGCCAGCCATTACTACATTTGCAACTTTGTCGTTGCCAACTTCGGCAGCCAGTTGATTGGCCGGAATGGCGCAAACCTTGATGTCAGAGCGAAATTCTTTCTGATCGATCAGTGACGAGTTATAGATAAGAGTGCCACCCGGTCTTATCTTGTCAACAAATCTGGCAACCGATGGTATGTTCATCGCAATCAGCGTATCAGGCTCGGTAACTATCGGTGAAGCAATTTCGTTTCTGGAAATTACTACCGAGCAGTTGGCAGTGCCGCCACGCATCTCGGGCCCGTAAGCCGGAATCCAGGACACATTCTGCCCTGTCAGCATACCAGTTTCTGCCAGGACTTTTCCTAAGAAAAGTATGCCCTGGCCGCCGAAACCAGCCATGATGATTTCTTCGGTTTCCTTTCCCATGCTGTTTTTATCTCCTTGCAAGCCGGTCGATATTCGGTCATCAAATCAGCACCAAGACCGAATCAACCTGTTTGACATATAGATACAACTTAACGGAAAATTTTTCAATTATTAAGCTGCAAAAACCAAGAAAAAAAGCGGGCGGGGTAAAAACAAGCCAACTCGCAACATTCAGCCCTGCTCATCGTGGACAGTGCCAAAGTGCCATGGAACGCTCCAGTAACGTTCGAGCACGAACAGTGGCAACCCGTCGTATTCGGCAAACCCCGGCAACTCTTCGGCAACGGCACCCAGTTCGCGCGCAAGACCGTCAGCCGCCACGCTGAATGCTATCGGCAGCTTTACGCTTTCGGCGAACTTTTTTACTCTTGCCAGACCATCAACAAAGAGCGCGACAGTCGTTTCGCTGCCAATGTTGGGATTGGCAACAATATGAGTGGCTTTCATCGCACTGAGTCCGCACATATGCTGAAAATTTTCGGCAATGTCTTCGGGCTTTGCGAAACCCGGGCGATACGGGTTTATTACAAAAAACACATTGGCGTTACGGGCAAGCGCAAGCTCGCTCATGCGCGCTAACGGGCGCAAACCAGTCTCGCCACCACCGATATCGCAGACGATCGGCAGCGATGTATTTTCAACCGCGCCCCAGGCTTCGGCCGGCAATGCCGGAATATCACCTGATACAACACGGCTGACCGGGCAAATTACCGAGACATTGTGCTTTTCTACTTCAGTACGTAATTTACGCACCCGAAAAAACGGGTTGACAATATCGAAGTCGATAAGCGTCGATTTCTGGTAACGGTGCGCCTTATAAAGCGAAAGGTTAAGAGCCAGTTCAGTTTTTCCGGCGCCGGTGCCACCGATAAGAAAGGTGGCCGGCGCCGAATTATCGGCATAGGGCAGGTTCATCAGAGATCGGCTTCCCGCCTTGCCAGTTCCATGAATTTGTCGTAATTAGGGTCATCAACACGGCCAATCATTTCGTGCATTACGATTTCCATGGTGGTAACAACAGCACCGGCGCGCCGCATTTTATCAAGCGCGACATGCCAGTTGACCTTTTTGGTCGAACTGGTGGCATTGAGAACCACATGCACGCGATAACCACGGCTGAGAGCATCGAGAACGGTCGGGCAGATCGAGATGTGAGTTTCCATACCGGCAACGATGAGAGTGTTAGTGTTCATTGCTTCGAGGCGAAGGGTGAGGTCTTCGCTGCCGAAGCAGCTGTAGCGACTGCGTTTAATTGGTTCAAGCCTGGGAACAAGTTTTTTGATTTCTTCGATAGTACTACCGAATTTTTGTGGCGACAGTTCGGTCAGCAGTACGGGAAGGCCGATCATACCGGCAAACGCAACCAGCGATTTGACGTTATTGATCATGGCTTCCTTTTTGTAGATTGGCTTGATGCACTTTTTCTGAACATCACAGATGAGAAGAATGCTGCCTTCACGAGAAAGAATGTCGGGATGTCTCATTGTTTGATTGTCTCCTGGCTTAAATAGTCATCTTAAAGTTTTCGCCACCGTTATTATCCCATTTTTGCTGCTGGTTTCCGTGCTGGTCGACCGACAACATACTGAAACAATAATTGATTTCTTCGCCACGTGGTGCCCAGATCTGTGCTTTGAACACTCTGGGCATGTCAATTTTCTTTACCGCAGCCATGCGGCCATGTTCGTAAAGTCGGTCGCCAGAGCGATAAGCAACGTGGCTGACCGAAAATTCGTTGCCCCACTCAAGGCCTTCTACTTCGAGTTCGGTATCCTGCGGATATGCCCAGTTACTGAGGCTCCAGTGCAGGCGAATATGTACACAGCTGCCGGAATGATCTATATATTCGATAGTTTTTGGCATGACCAGCTGGGTAAAGTTGTCGCCAACCTTCTCAGTACCATTTGTGTAACGTATCTGAAAGAAATAGTGGAACAGATAGCGCTCAGCGCCCTCATAATGGGTGGGAATGCGGACGACCCATGAGCGGCGTAATGGGGCGGTTCCCCATTCTGGCATCATGGTGAATGTCTCGGTGTTTGCCCAGTTGACCGGGCTGTTCAAATGCCCCAGCGCCATGCCGAAAGTGACAGATTCTATGTTGTCTTCCTGGTCTACCCATTCTTTTTTAAGATAGGTAAAGCCTTCAAAAGGAAGAGTGGCAGGAACTTCTAGCGCTATTCCGTCAGAGATGCCAGCTTTGTGCTGAGCGGTTTCGGGATCTGTTTCGCGGACAAGTGCTGCTGGTTGTGTCTTCATTAATTCGTTTCCCTAAATTTGGCGCTATCAAAGTATAGCACAATCAGCGCCGATTTATAAAGGTCTACTACTCGCCAAGAGTTTTTTTTGCAGAATCGATATCTCTTATCATTGCCTGTGCATCCTTAGCGAGCTTACTGTCCGGAACCAGGCTGATAACACGCTGAAATGACGCAACTGCGCGCTCAAACGCGCCCGAATCGCCGGCAAGGCCCTTATCGGTCCAGGCAAGGCCCATGTGATAGTTGAGTTCGGGATTTTCGCCATGCTGCGCCAGTGCGGCCGCATATTTTTCGAGAGCTTCGTCAAGCTTGCCACGCTTGTAAAGATCGTAACCCTCGCCATGCAGCCCCTGTGCGGCCCCTTCTGGAGTTGCCGGCTGCGTGCCGCTGGCAACCTCATCTGGCCGGCGACGACGGTGACTGCGCGCCAGTTCTTCTCTTTTAAAGCGTTCTTCTTCTTCTTTTTCCATGGCCTCGCGAGCCAGACGTTCTTCTTCATCCTGCTTGAGCATGGCCATGCGAGTGTCTTCCTGCTCCCTCCATTTATCGAGACGAGCAATGAATGGCGCCATCCGCGCCGCATATTCGCCGGGTTCCTTGCGTATCTTTGCAAACAACTCCTCAGAGTAAGGGTACATACCGTTCATATACTGCAGTGCCGCGAAATAATAGCGGGTTTCAAGATTATCGGGATCGGCCTTGAATCGCGGCGAAAATACCTGGTCTGCACGCGCCAGAAGCCCTTTGTCATCTACTGCTCCCAGCGCCGGATCATCGAATATTTTAGTAAAATACAGATCAAGAGCAGGATTTAGACCATCACGGTCAAGAATTTTAAAAACCTCAGCCAGCGGGCCACTTTCCTGACCAAAATAGGTTTCGAGCTCGAGATCTGGTTCTCGGGGCTTGAAGTCGGTTATTTCGATATCGTCGAAAACCAGCAGATCACGCTCACTGCTGTCTGAAGCAACCTTTGTTTCAGGAATCACCAGGCCGTAACGACGCAGACGGGTGCCAGAGCCAATCAGCGACAGAGCCTCAGTTTTAACCGGATCCACATTAAGCATTGAAACAGGGGTCTTGATGCCACCCAGCATTTTCTGGAGTTCGATGACGCGAGGATGATCAGGAGCCTGCAGTGCTGCTTCACGCAAAATTTTGCGCGCCTTTTCCAGCGCCTTAAGATCGATATAAACCTGAGTCAGCCAGACCCGCGCCGCAAAATTCTGACGATCGATCATCAGAACATTTTCAAACTCAAGCGCAGCACCGGTCAAATCGCCACGTTGGTAACAGTCCTGACCCTGTTGCAAAAAGCCGCCGATGTCTTCCTGGGTCTGGGCTCTGACCAGTTTCCAGTTAGAGTGGAACAGCAATATAACGATAATCAGCCCCGATAATTTTAGCAGGCGTAGCATCATTGAAAAAAGACTTCCTGCCCGAGAACGGCTACTTTAATGTGATTGCGGGCACGCGTTTTAAAAACATGCAGCTGCTTACCGGTGTAATTGATACCGCCGGCAGCAATCATCTCCAGATAGCCATTGTTATTGAGATCAGCAAAGGTAAGCGGAGCAACTGTCTTGCCAATATACTTGGGATACCCTGACAGCGGCGTGCCGTTGCGCGAAAGAGCCATTATATACCCGGCTTTGACGCCGACGCCTTCGGGATTCCAGGCGGTAAAAACGAGGTCAGGGCGACCATCACCGTCTATATCTATTATACGCGGCGCGTGATATATAGCGTGCCCGGTCTTGAAAGGCCAGCCCGCCTTGGCCTGACCATCGCGGTCACAAACCGTTATAGTACCATCTGCCTGAGCAATGATAAATTCATCTCGCCCGTCACCATCAAGGTCAGCCAGGCGCGGTGCGGTGTGAGCGCCATCCGAAAGAGGAAACTCGGCAATCCTCTGGCCTTCGGTGTTCCACATGACAAATTTCTTGTCGGGAGTGGTAGTAAAAATCTCTTTTACCCCATCGCCGTTGATATCTCCGGCATCGACATTGAACGGCCAGGTCATGTTTGCTGCAGTTTCCTGTGGCCAGCCCTGTTTCGGCACGCCGGTCACGCCAAGAACCATCACCTTGCCGCCGTCGTCTTTGGCAATTATCTCTTTGATTCCTGAACCATCGAGATCGCGAGCCACAACCGCCGCAGAAACCGAAGTGTTCATTCTTACTTCCCAGATCAGGCGGCCGTTCTCATCGATGCGGCTTACCATTCCGGACTTTGAACCAATAAACATGTTAAGCATGCCGCTGCCATCGACATCGGCAATCTCGGGTGCTGAGATAAGAATCTTGCCGCGCGTGTTGAGCACCCAGTTTTCACGACCAAGCGCATTGAGACAATAAACTTTGCCATCCTGCGAAGCTACAATAATCTCGGTTGTGCCATCTTTGGTAAGATCAGCGAGCTGAACATCGGCAAGAATCGGTCCCCCGGTCTGCTTTGGCCAGTATGGCGGTCTGAAAATCTCGCGACCGGTCGTCGAAAAAATATGCACCTTCCCGTCAGTGGCGCCAAAAATAATATCCTTGATGCCGTCGCCGTCAAAATCATCGATGATTTTTGGCTGGCCATAGACATCGCCATGCACCTGGGAGGCAAACATCAGGTCTGAATCAGCCGGCGCATCGCTTGACGACTGCGCCAGAAGTTGCGGGCAGGCAAAAGCCAGAATTGCGAGACCAATGACCCGCACTGCAAAAAGCAGAATCTTTCTCATCTGTTTCTCCTCAAATGCAGTTAATAGACGATCTGGTCGCGATAAATCTTGACCAGGGCACGTAATTCGGCAGTAATGCCAGTAGCCTTTGCCACGCCGTGCGTGGTTACTTCCCAGATGTCATAATTGCCGATTTTAACGCCCTTGCTATGATGCGCCACGTTGTAGAAACGCCGACCGCCCTGTTCATAGGGTTTGACACTGACAACCTTGAACTCGCCATCGGCAAACTGAATATTGTATTCTTTGGTAACCCGGTCATTGGTGTAGCGCGGCGGATATTCGAGATCGTGATTGTTCATATTGTACTGGTTCGTTATATTAATTTTAACCTTTTCGAGCGCAGCCTGGGCAAAATTTCGCGCTTTTATGCGCTGCGATTCAGCAAAAATCATGTCGGTGGTCAGTCGCGAGCTTAACCAGTAGGCAACGCCGAGAATAGCGAATATGACCAGCATGATGAGCGCCACCATGGCGATAAAACCGCGTCGGGTGCTGTTTCTGCCGTTTATTTCAATCATATTCTCTCACCGTTTTTACGCAGACAAGATCGGTTTCGAGCTTGACCGCAAAGTCGATTTTCTCTGAGCGCTCAGGTTTTTTCGGGTCAGTCAGGGTCAGCTTGATTTTGATCTGCCTGATGTCGCCAGAATCTTCGGAGAAAAAGAGGTCTGAGGCCTTTTCGGCAATTACAGTGCGCCTGACATTGCCGTCATAATCGGTTTTCTGCCTGATCAGCTCTTCTTTGTCGATAAAATACTTGATGTGATCGCGCTGATTAAGATTGGTAAAGGAGGTCAGAAAAAAAGCGACCTCTTCCCCGCCGTTGGCAGGCTCTTTATCCTTGTCAAAAATTGTGACCAGATTCGGAAAAAGATCACCAATTTTTTCGCCCTGCAGGAATATGTGGCCATCTTCGTCCTGGCGCAAAATTGGATTGATCTCTTTGAAGTCGGTAAAAATCTGTTTCATGACCATCTGGATTTTCTGGTTGAATTCCATGTGCTGCTGACCCCACTTGAAAGTCTGCAGATTGCTGCGAAACACCATGATGAGCACCATAATGACAAGCGCAATAATCAGAACCGAAACACTCAGTTCGATTAAAGTAAAACCCCGGTCATTGCGTTTTTTGATCATTGCTTAGAAGGTTGAGGATGTTTTCAGATTTACAGTATTAGTGTTCGCACGATAATTGAGCAGACGAAATTCTTTCGCTATTCCGCTTTCCTGCCAGTTAAGAATAACTGTGAGCTGTAGCAGGTTGGTTTCTTTGGCGCCGGTGCCGATCACTGTGTGATCAGGGGCTTCTTCGATCACCAGGGTGCCGGAGGCCTGGTATTTCTGACGAAAAGTTTCCGGCAACGTGAACTCGGGGTAGTTAGGATCAGGAACATTGATGGTTATTGGCACAGCCTGCCAGATGAACGAATCGCTGCGTGCGCGATCGAGAATATTCTGTGCTGCAATTGAAGCTTCGAGAATTACGCCGCCCTTTTCGACGGTGCGCGTACCCTGTATGAACATCATCAATACCGGAACTACGCCGACACCGATTATAAAAACCGCCATCAGAACCTCGACCAACGAAAACGCTGCTCGCTGTCGCATCAGTGACCTCTCCTTTTACGCCCCTCGATATCGGGCGACACGTGTTCGTCGGCCAGCTTATCGAAACTCTGCAGGTATTCGATGCCAGCACGCGCGTTTTCGGCGGCGTGTGAATGCGGATAAGTTTCAACGATGCGTTGATAGATCTTTAAAGCCATATCGTTTGACTTGTTGCGGAAATACAGTTCAGCGATACAAAGCTCGGCAATGCTTGCCTCTTCAGTGTTAGGATATCTTTTGGCCAGCTCATCGAACAGGGTGATAGCTTCAGAGAACTCGCCCTTTTCCATTAGTTCTACGCCTTGCATATACTGTTTTTCGAAAAACGAGCCGGTGGCTGACTTCTTTTTATCACCGGGTAAGCCACCTGGTTGATCAATCGAGTAATTCAAACCGGTGCCATCAAGCATTTCGAGAGGCTTTTCAACAGCAGCAGTCTGCGAGTCTGAGGCATTGCCAACACTGGTAGCAGCCTGAGGAGTTTTGACGCTTTCAGAGCGGCCTGGCGGCGGCAAAGTATCGCGCCCGCAACAACCGGTCAGCTGCAGCAACGCGGCGACAATCAGCAGACTGTAAAAGACTTTACGCATGGCCTCAGCAGAGGTAGTTTGAGATGGTTCGGGCAATACTTTCGACCAGCCCCTTGATTTCGCTTTCGTCTGGCCCTTCGGCCATTACTCGCACCAGGTTTTCAGTTCCGGACGGTCTTACCAGAACTCGCCCACGGCCTGAAAGGCGCTTTTCGGTGTCACGAATGGCTTCGACGATCTCAGGGATGCTGTCAAAATCTTTCGTTTTAACGCGAATATTGACCAGCACCTGCGGCAGTTTGCTCATTACACCACTGAGTTCCTTGATGGTCGCGCCGGTTTCGCGCATGATTCTGAGCAGATTGCATGCGGTCAGCAGACCATCACCGGTAGTGGCGTGATCGGCAAGAATGATGTGTCCACTCTGTTCGCCGCCGACAACAGCCTGGTTTTTCTGCATTTCTTCAAGAACATAGCGATCACCGACCCTGGTCTTGAAAACCTTGATATCGTTGTTGCGCATGGCCAGATCGAGACCAAGATTAGCCATTACCGTTGTAACCAGAGCATTGCCCGGCAATTTTTCACGGTCTTTGAGATATTTGGCGGTTATCGCCAGAATAAAATCGCCATCGATGATGTCGCCTTCGCTTGAAATGGCAATAACCCGATCAGCATCGCCATCAAACGAGAAACCAACGTCAAAGTGTTCTTTCTTCATGACGTTAAGTATCGCTGCAATGCAGGTAGAGCCGCAACTGTCGTTGATATTAATACCGTCAGGGTTGACGCCGATAGCATCAACACTGTAGCCCAGATCGGCGAAAAATTTTGGCGCCCAGCGTGCAAGCGCGCCATTGGCGCAATCAAGCGCAATCTTCAGGCGACGTGAACCAACGTTTTCACCGGCTACCCGGGCCAGATTGCTGAGCCAGAAACTGGCTGAAGAATCGTCGTGGCTTACAAAGCCGACCTCGGCACCGGTTGGCAACTCGATTTTTCCGCCAGCAATCAGGTCTTTTTCGATCGCTTCTTCAACAGCGTCAGAAATTTTGTAACCATCGGCACCAAAAATTTTGATGCCGTTATCGAAGAACGGGTTATGTGAAGCGCTGAGCATAACTCCGCCCATACCCTGCAGTTCCCGGGTTATAAAAGCAACCGCTGGAGTCGGCAGAACGCCGAGCATGCGCGCTTCGGCGCCCATGGAGGCAACACCTGCGGCGACGGCGTGTTCAAGCATGTCGCCGGATCGGCGGGTATCCTTGGCGATAAAGACAGGACGGCCCTGCTTCTTGTGGTTGAGCATGAGCTGGCGTGTTGCCAGCTGTGCGATGCGAAAAACGGTGTTGCCGTCGAGCGGGAACTTGTTTGCCAGGCCTCTAACGCCATCGGTTCCAAAAAGTCGGGCCATTGTTTAGCACTCCTGAAAAATCTGCTTTTTTAAGAGTATACCACAACCGCCTGAGGAATCGCGCGGCATTTTTTACAGCTCATGACCAGCCTAAAATGAAGCAGGCCGGCTTGCAAAAGCCGGCCTGACCAGCACAAACAAGCTGAAAGAACTTGATCAGGGAACTGTTACCGCAATTTCAGCAGCTTTAATCATGACATCTGAATTGAGAATCAGGATGCCGACAACCATGCCGAACAAACCGATGGATTCAACGATACCCATGGCCACAACGATATTACCGAAGCCTTTTCCGCCATTATCGACAAGAGCTCTGATACCAGCTCCACCAATAACGCCCTGTACATAGGCAGAAATAAGTTCGCACATACCGACACCCAGGGCAATGCCAAAAAGAACAGCGCCATTCTCGGGAACACTTGCATAGGGCTTCATCAGGAAGTAAATAATCATGCTGTAAAGAGTCTGGCTGACCGGCATGCCCACAAGACCAGTGAATTTACCAGAAAGCGGTTTGCCTTCCTTACCTTCCTTGGCCCAGCCGGCGGCGGCGGCGGTAGCTGCGGCTTTGATACCCAGACTGCTGCCCAGTCCACCAAAACCCATGATCAGACCCAAAGAGAGTTTTCCCAGAAATACTGACATTACTTTGCTCCTTAAAGAGTTTAATTACTTGATTTCCTTGAAAGGATCATACTTACGACCAGACCAGTCAAGCTCGAGATGGTTTGAGAACTCAAGAAGGTTCAAACGAACACCATGAGCAAGAATGGCTATAATGCCGAGAATCATATTGACACCATGTCCCGCAATGTAGACTGGCACCCTTAACACCGCCATCGGCAGGAGAGCTGCGATCTCATTGAAAGCGCCGGCCACTTTTCCTCCGGCGAGTCCAACCGCCCAAAGTCGGATATAACTGACGATGTCGGAAAAACAGTTCGCAGCATTCAGAAGAATGGCGCCAATACCAGCAGGAATACACTTAAGCGGATTGAGCGACGGTTCAGTAAACAGCAGAATGAGCAGCAGAGAAATTTTTAACATGGGCGCGACGAATTCAAACGGCAGCACAAAAGGCTCCTGGAGAATCAACATGCAGACAACACCATACATTGCCCAGAGAAAAATAATCCAGCCGACTTCAGAAAGCAGCGTTAGATCTAGTTTACGGCGACGTGCCTTCATAATATGTGCAAGTGTCAGATGGCACACTCCCATCAGGAAACACAGACCCTGCAGCGTTATCATGCCTTCAGGAGTGCCCGGATCGAATCGATAACCCGGAAACAAATGCCAGGTTTCGCCGAACCAGGAATTATTAAGCAGTCCGTAAATGGTTGTGCCACCAAACAGAAACAGGCCAAGATGCAGAAAGTTACGGTCGGCACCTCTGTTCAATAACGGCTTATAGGCTACCAGCAAAGCCACAAGCACAAGCAGACCATAGCCGGCGTCGGCAACCATAAATGCTGCAAAAACAGTAAGCATCGAGAGAAACAGGCCACTGGTTTCGGGCTCGTTATAGCTTGGGACCAGACCCATAAAGTCATAGAGAGGCTGAACGCTGTTGCTAAGGAAAGATTTTTTAAGACTGGTCGGCGGAACTTCATCTTCGGCAGGCTCACTTAATTTAAGCGCGGCCGCTATGCCGGCTTCTTCAAAGGCTGTTGTCAACTCAGACGCTTTATTGGCAGGGCACCAGCCGGAGAGAACAAAGAGTCCTTCCTCGCCGTGAACGCCGGTTTCGACCTCAGTAAACCGCCTGCGGTTAAGCAGCTTTGTGTAATAGTGCTCGACATCAGACAGGCGCATGGCGATGCAGGCCAACGCGTGCTCCTGCTCAGAGATAATCTTCTGGCAGATATTTATTTCGGCTGTTATAGCTTCGATTTCGCGTGAGGGGCGAGCCACCCGGGCAAATTTTTCAGAAACCCTGACAGGTTGTCGGGAAGCCGTCATAAACAGACTGGTGCCACCGACCTGCGTTATCTCGACCACGAATTCAGCCGCGATCTCAGCAGAGTCAGCCCCTGGCCCACGATAAAAGTCTATGGTAAGACCGTTCTCTTCGAGCCAGACAATATCCTTGAGGCCAAGATTGCCCCAGGCAGCTGTTTCTTCGAGTTCCTGGCGAAGAGCAAGAATCTTGTCACGCTGCTCTGGAATTGCCTTTTCGTGGGTCAGCGCTTCTTCGACCAGCCGCGATGGCGTACCGGGCGTAGCAAGCTTGCCTTTCAGATCAGGGTTCAGCTGCTGCAACAAGGCAACAACCTTGCGGGTATTCTCGATAGACTCATTAAGAGTTGCCGGCACAACAACCTTTTCAGGGGTAACCGGATCAACATGAACGATTTCTGACTCTCTGAGCAGCTCAAGAACAGTCTGGCGATCACTGGTTCGGGCAGCCAGCAGAAGCTTTTTCATCGGATTTATCATGGTTGGTTCCTCATTCTGCTGACTTTCCCTTGGCGATCTTCGATCGGCCAACGGCTGCCGTCTGCTCTTCGGCCAGACAGATACGGATAAGTCTGATATTCTCTTTTGCCTGCGGAATCATAACCTTTTCGAACAGGTTAACCCTCTGGGTAACCTTACGCAGTTCTTTCTGCAGGACGGCTTCCTGTTCGTAAAGAACTTTCATGTGTTCGCGCAGTTCAAGCAATTCCTTGAGGAATTCGAGCCCGGCATCAACCCAGAGCGGAGTGCTGAGACGGCTGTAGTCGCTCACTTCATATTCAACCCTGGTAACAATCGGTAACTTGATGCCCGCTACGTTTTTCAAACCACGCTCAATGCCTTTTACTTTTATCAGCCTGGTTATCGGGCCGGGTAAAGATTCAGAGAACAAGGCGGCCCAGTCATCGCTACGGGCAATCATTGCCTGCATCTTTTCGTCGAGCTTGACTCGCTGCGCCCGCACTTTGAGAATTTCAGACTGAATCTGCTGCTTCTTGAGCACCAGAGTCGGCAGAAAACGGCTGAACATGGCGAGCTTTCGCCGCTGTTTCAGCAGTTCCGGTCTGGTCTTCTTGATTTTTTCAGCCATAATGCCTCGCTATTGTTGTTTGGGCCAGAACTGGTCACACAGGCTCGCTCTGATACCGGTTTCTCGCGGTTCAAAATGCGCAGCCAGTATTTCCCAGCACTGCTGAAGTGCGTCAAAGAGATTAATATTGGCTGAAAAGCTCATGATTTGTTTTTCAAAGCTGTCGCCGTATTTGAGCAGTTTCTGATCCCATTCTGACATTTCGAAACCCATGGCACGCTTTTCTCTGGTTTCGCGGCAGGTTGAGTAGAGCTGAATACAGCCATCCATGATCGCACGGTGGTCATCGCGGGTTTTCGCGTTAACCTGCTGTTTAAGGCGCGAGAGCGAACCAAACGGGTCGATAACGCCATTCTTGAGATAAAACTGGCCTTCGGTAATGTAACCGGTGTTGTCGGGAACCGGGTGAGTAACGTCATCGCCCGGCATGGTGGTAACTGCCATCAGCGTGATCGAACCGCCTTCTTCGAAAACAACGGCTTTTTCATAGCGCGAGGCCAGCTGAGAATAAAGATCACCGGGGTAGCCGCGGTTAGACGGAATCTGTTCCATGGTGATCGAAATTTCTTTCAGTGCGTTGGCAAAGTTGGTCATATCGGTAAGCAGCACGAGAACTCTCTTGCCCTGAACAGCAAAGCGCTCAGCCACGGTAAGAGCGATATCAGGCGTC
>Ga0154428_1024_pt2 | contig 19897 bp, 21 predicted proteins | sample RifGroC2_FD_115932 | JGI IMG/M metagenome (GOLD analysis project Ga0154428, IMG submission 115932) | Candidatus Riflebacteria bacterium GWC2_50_8 | reverse complement strand
GAGAATGACCACGATCATCAGTGCGTAAAATGACAGCCAGCCACGTCTTGCATTGAATATCATGCCATGAGTTTTCATATTTCAGGCTCCGCGTTTCTCAGAAATACTGTTGGGCGCATGCGCAGGCGGGCTTCGGTAACATCTGGCTGCGCGTTGTTGTCGGTGTCGCCATGCAGGTTAATTGCCAGTCGAACCAGCGTTCTGGTCGAAGAAGCGAGTTCTTCAGTGACAAAAGAGCCGAAAGGCCCAGCAAGGGTGGTTGTGTCGCTGAGCATGATACGCCTGCGTGGCGGGTTTTCTGGAAGGTCTCCCATAAGTGGTCTTGGTGTTGCAGCCTCACGCATGCGCAGGATCTGACCCCTGAAACACCAGACAGTATACAGAACTCCGTCGACCCAATAGCATAACGCGCCGTCGATCGTAGGATTTTGCGCGGCACCAAATTCATCAGTGTAGCTGTAGACAAATTGCGGCGCTGTGGCGACATTGTCGGCTTGCATCAGGCCTGCGTGCGGCTCGGTCGGGTGGGTCGGGTCGCCGTCGAGAAGCAGGCGCATGCCATCCTTGTAATGGTGCAGGCACTCTGAAAGGTCTGTAGTAACGCGGTTGGCAATCATCAGTGCCTGAAAGGTTGAGGCCAACCCGGTAAAAATGACAGCGAAGGCGGTCATTGCCACCAGTATCTCGACCAGCGACAGCCCTGTTGTACAGCGCTTTTTTAATATCATGTTCATGGCTAAAACACCACCGCGAAAAGTGCTGACAGAGTTGCAATGCTAGAAGTATCAGGGTCAGCACCAGTGAATGCGCGCGCTTCGACTATCAGCATGCCAGCCGGGGGTGGGGCGCCGTTCGGCGTCCAGGCTAGCGCCGGGTGCCAGTCTCCGACTGCGCCGCCGGTTTCCTGAAAGCGCGCTCGGTATCCGACTTCAGGCGAGCCGATCACGTTGTCTGCTTTTGGTATCAATGTGTCGGATGCCAGCACGACAAAGCTGCCGTCGGTTATAAGGTATGAATTGGTTGCCGTCGGATTGAGCTCCCATGCCCGGTGGATCTCTTCAAGAGCCGATTCGCACTGCAAAAGGCCGATCTGTCTGAATCTTATCTGCTGTATATTAGCTTGCGCACTCTGCAGTGAAGTCATCAGTGAGGTGACTACCAGTGACAGAATGCCCATGGAAACAACAACTTCAAGCAGAAAGTATCCGTTGCGGCTTTTCATTGGTCAGGGAACCCTTCTCAGAATCGGTCTGCCGGTATCAGCGTCGATCTGTATGCCCCAGGCGCCGAGATCATCATGTGGTAACATCGCGATCAGGTTGAGAGACCTGATAAGAAACAGGTCATTACCTGCTGGCAAGGGTTCGAGATCGTCGGGTCCTCCGGCAATTGGCCGGCGCCAGCCATTGCCATTGCGGTCGAAAAGTATGCACCTTGACAGCGGGGCGGTTGTGGAGGCGCCCCAGGCGGCATCAGGGACTATACAGATTGATTCTGATGAAACAATGCTGCGTGGGTTGGCGACAACCGCGTCAAATTCATCGCAGAATTTCATCAGTGCGGTTTTTACCGGGTCTCCATCCTGGTCAAGCATGTCGTAAGAGGTCATCGGAAGACTCGCATCAGCGCTGAAATGATAAAAATTCATGCGGCTGTAAGCTGGAACGGCTTTTCCAGAAGCTATGGCGGTGTCTCTGGTCAGGCAGAAGTCTTCGTAGATCGAGTGTGCATGTTGTTCCAGCCTGATCTGATGGACAGTTTCGACCATTTTGGGGTAACCGGCCGTCGCCATAACACCTATTATTGCTATGGAAACTATGATTTCTATCAGGGTGTAACCGCGCAATATTTTGCTCCTGACCGGGTTCTCTCATGTTTATTATAGCAGCATTGCAGGGTTAGCTAAAGTAAAAATCCAGATGATTACCGAAGAGAGTTTTATGGGGCTTTCGCTTTACTCTTCCATACATTTTTCCGCAGTCGCCCACAGGATGTGGGTGATTCGCGCAGAAGGTTTTCGGATAACTGCAAAATATACATATAAATAGCTCCTGAATAATCTGCGGTAATCCTTTAATCTGTGGATAACTCTTGAGCTCTCAAACTTTGGGGCTTTGACTTTGACCTTGCTGATAGGTGATAATTAAATCAGATAACGACTTGTTACGGGAGTTACTGTAATGAAAAAATATACATACACGCTTATTGTTTTGTTCATGCTTATGTTCGTTGCTCGCGGCGAGGCGAAGAACGTACTTCAAGATATTTTCAAGGTTTACCAGAAATATCAGGAAATCAACATGACGCTCTGGCTGGTCGGTGATGTCGGCGCTGAAAAGCGCTTTGGCAAAGAGCTGCAGATGTGGATGGGCTTGATGCACAAAGAAGAAAAGGATCCGAAGATCAGATCTTACGTGTCTGGCATTTTCGAGCGTCTCAAACCGCAGTTCAACAACCGCGGCATGAGTTTCGACGTGCGTGTTATTCACGACAGCACCGCCAACGCTTTTGTCATACCGGGCGGCCACGTTTATGTGCATACCGGCCTGATCGATATGGTTGGTTCAGATGACGAACTGGCGGCGGTAATTTCGCATGAACTGGCGCACGCTGAGCGCCGGCATTCGCTCAAGAACTTTCGCGCGTCGACCGCTGCCGTAGCAGTGCTTAATGCGGCAGTGAAGAATAAGAAGGATCGCGCGACCTGGGGCAATCTGATCGGTTATCTCACCCTGATGCAGTTTTCGCGGCAGCAGGAAGACGAGGCTGATGACCTCGGCCAGTTTAAAATGGCGGCCGCCGGCTTTAACCCGGCAGCCCAGGTATCACTGTGGGAAAAGTTTCTGAAAAAGCATGGCGACACTAAGGGGCTTGCTCAGTATCTGAGCACGCACCCGCCTTCCAGTCAGCGTATCGAGAACGCTCGCAACAATCTTAAAAAGATGAATGTTGTTGAGCAGACTGTGTTCAACAACACCAGATTGATCTTATCAGCCGACCAGGTGAATCTGCTGACCAACCCGAGTTTTGAAAGCGACCCGGCAGCTACCGGCCATCTCCCAGGTTGGGAAATTGCGTCCGGCAAGGCTGGTTTAAACGAACAGCAGGCGGTAACCGGTCGACGTTCGCTGGAGTTGCTGGCCGAGCAGAGAATGGCTTCAGTTCGTGTGCTTTCTGATTTTATCGCAGTCTCTGAAAGTTCTGATTTGACGATAACTGGCTGGGCTTGTTCAGAAAACGGTCAGCAGAACGCGGCGGTGGGCGTCGAAATTTATGATGCCAATAAACGCCTGCGCAACCGGTTGTGGGCAGTGCGAGAATCGTCGCCACTTCCTGCCGCCTGGACCAGAATCGAAGCAAGGCTGGTTAATAGCACAGAACACCGCCTGTTTGCCGCCGGCAATGTTTATATGCGTCTGGTTTTGCAGACCGGGCCTATTTCGCAGGGTCGTGTCTGGTTCGATGATTTTCGCATGCGTCAGACTCAGGCGGTTGAACCGGTCAATATGCTGGTCGGCGGTGACTTTGAGCGGCGCACCAGCGGCAATCTACCGGAAGCCATCCAGCCTGTTGCCGGACAGATCAGCGTTGACCCGACAAAGGCTAATACCGGCTATTCCTCTTTGCTGCTTCAGGGCGCTGCCAGTGGTGAATCAGGTTTTGCCTTTGCGCCGCTTCCGGTTGCCGGACTTAAAGCTGGTCAGAGCCTGACCTGTTCTTTCTATTACCAGGGTGATCGTCCGCAGAAAGGCCTGGTAGTAGCTGAGATGCTCGACGAAAAGGGTGCTGTTCTGGCGCGCAGATTGGCTCAGATTGAGTTTGAAGCTGTTGCCGGCAATTGGCTGGCGAATTCTTTTGCCTTCAAGTTCGAACCGCAGGGTGACGAAGCAGCTGCCGCCAAAAGCCTGCGGGTAAGGGTTGTCGCCGCCATGCCGGCCGGCGCCAGCATCTGGTTCGACACCTTCATCATGCGCTGAGTAAGAACAGAACCTCGCACAAAGAAAAGCCTCGCACAAAGCCGCAAAGACGCAAAGAAAGCCGGATTTGAGCTAATCCTTCTGTCTATGAGATTGTTTCCTGCTTCGGCTATGCCTCGCAGTCGCAATGACAAGCCGGCTGTTGAAGCAGATCAGTCGGTCTGTTCGTCGATTTTTTCGGTTTGTTCAAGGCTCAGCATCGCTGTTTTAACTCCCGGGCCGGAAACGCTGATGATGTTTATCGGACAGGCGCCCTGACATTCCAGGCAGCGCAGGCATTCGGCGTTATCGAGTTCGCGCGGTACATCGAGGCTGACCGGGCATTTCTTTGAGCAGGCGCCGCAATTTATGCAGGCTTTCTCGTCGATTTTCAGCTTATACAGGCTGACCCGGTTAAGCGGTCCATAAAAGGCGCCGAGCGGGCAGAGCCAACGGCAGAACGGGCGCCTGAAAAAGACCGATAAAACGAGAATCAGCGCCAGCAATGAGGTTTTCCATGTGAACAGCCAGCCGAGCTGGCTGCGGATTTCTGGTTGCAGCAAGGCTATCGGCAGGCCGCCTTCGAGGGTTCCGGCGGGACAGATATACTTACAGAAAGAAGGTTCGCCGCCATCGAATTCGTCAAGCCAGAATGCCGGCAGCAGAAAGACGAAGACGATCAGAATAATATACTTGGCGTATTTGAAAAACACCGGACCATTGAATTTAGGCGACGGAATTTTATTCAGCAGTTCCTGAAACCAGCCAAACGGGCAGATCCAACCGCAGGCTGCCCGTCCGACAATGCCACCGACCAGCATAAGAAAGCCAATGGTCAGCATTGGCAGCGAAGTAGAAATGGCCACCAGCCTCGCCCAAAGCCCCTGGGTTGCGGTAATGTCGAGCCCACCGGCGCCGGCAATAGTTACCTGCAACGCTCCGATCGGGCACGAATACATGGCGGCCGGGCAACTGTAGCAGTTGAGAGTCGGCACGCAGACATGCTTCATTGGCCCGGTATATAGCGTGCCAGTCTTGAAACCCTTGAGGTAGGCGTTGGTGAGCAGGGTGGCAATTGCCTGCACCCAGAGCCTGATATTTAACCCAGTCCGATGCATTGTGTACACACCATGACGGCTTTTTGAAAGTAACTGCGATGCTCGCCGTTTCTGAACCCGGCGAGCATAAGGAGCAGAGCTGCAATAATTACCAGCAGCGTCGACAGTTTAAGGGTTTTTGCCTTGGTTTCAGGGCTGTTCATCGCTTTTTACCAGCTCAATAAGAGTTTTGCCGACATGGGTAATGTCATACATGCCGCCAAAATTTTCAGCGCCGGGCCCGAAAGCAAACACTGGAACCATGGCCGCTGTGTGGTTGTCAGATGAGAAAGATGCTTTAACTATTTTACCATTTTCCATTGAGCCCATCGGAAAGGTAAGGCCGCCGGTTTCGTGGTCGGCAGTTACAACTACGAGTGTGTTGCCATCTTTTTCGGCAAAGTCGAGCGCGCTTTTAACTGCGGTGTCAAAGTCGAGTGTTTCAGCGAGAATGCGGTCCATGTCGTTGTCATGCCCGGCATGGTCAATCTGTGAGCCTTCGACCATCAGCACAAAGCCCTGGTCTTTGACATTCAGCAGTTCGATTGCTTTGTCGGTAAGGTTGCCCAGTGTGTAATCACGTTTTGCAGGATGGGGCAGATGTCCGCCATCGAGAATGGCAGCCAGATTTCTAGCTCTCTTTAACTGAGAAAGTGCTTTGTAAGTGGTGACAACAGACATCTTGTCGCGCAATTCGTTCATCAGATGTCTCTCATCTCTGCGCCGGCTGCCGGGAAACGATTTTGGGTAGTAATTATCAAGGCCGCCGCCAATCATGATGTCGAGGCCGAATTCGACCTGTTTGGCAGTGATGTCGTCATACTCGTAGCGGGCCTTGTGGTGAGACGAGAAAGCTGCCGGAGTGGCGTGGAACAGAATAGAGGTCACGGCTATGCCGGTGCGTTTGCCGGCTTCTTTAGCATATTCCATGATGTTTTTGAGCGGCTTGCCATCTGGGTCGAGGCCAACTACATCGTTGTTGGTCTTATAACCTGTTGCCAGAGCGGTGCCTGCCGCTGCCGAGTCAGTGATGTAACTGTTGGCGGAGCCGCTTATGTGCATTCCCATGATTTTGAAGCGCTCCATGTTAAGTGACCCGTAAACCAGCTTTGCAGCAGTAACATGCGCAACGCCCATTCCATCACCGATCATCAGAATTATATTTTTAGGTTTCGCATCAGTGGCTGATTGAGCCGATGCGACGGTTGCAATTACCAGAAGAAGAATAACCCAGAGGCGAAGATGCTTTGACTTGAGTGACATGTTTACTTCCTTTCAATTCTCTGTATAGGAAAGAATTTAACCCAATCTGTCTGCCAACGCAAGCCGGATTTGAGCCGATATTTGGCCGCGAGTCAGCAGATGATGGCATATCGCGCACCTGCATTCGCTCTAAGTTATTTGGCGATGTTTGCCGATAGAATAGAGGTCGCTGATCAAAGCGGCTGACAATTAGCATAACGGAGGGTGAATATGGGTGTGCTCGTCCCTTTGTTCAAGACGCGTGAACCAGATGTCGACCTGCAGCTGAACAATGAAGAAAAGCTGCGGCTGAAACTTATACAGAATTCTATTGAAGCGCTTAAACGCGAAGAAAAGATTGTTGAAGAAGAAATTTCAGAAAAGTGCCGCGAGGAAATCGACCGGCTTAACGCCATCGATCGCAAACTCAGGCAGCTTGAGTCGGAACTCGAAGATCTCTGTCGTGCCAGACGAGGTCCACGACCGGGTATGAGGAGTAACTGATGCTTAAACATTCATTGTTTTCTGAATTCTATCTCAGTCGTCGTCATGCCAAAGCGCAGCCTGAAACTTCAGTTCCACGCATCATCGGTGCTCTCGCGGTATCGGTAAAGCCGCAGAGCAAGCCAGTAGTTCTCTGTCGTGCCAATTCTCGCACCTGGTGGGAAAACGGCTGGCAGAACCGCCGCTGACGCCAGCAACAAGCAAGGCAAAATAAAAGAGCCGCCCGATAAACGGGCGGCTCTTTGTTGTTAAGTCGTTAGTTCGCCAGTTTAGCGATGTCTTCTGGCCAGAGAGCGAGAGACTGCTCTTTATACTGGGCAATAGCATCAGCCTTGCTGTGGTCATAAGGAGTAAGATTAAGCACGGAATTGTATTTGCCGAATCTTTCGTCGCCAACCACCTGCTTGATGATGTTAACCGGGTTGCCGCTTTTGAAAAAGCCGGTTTTGTCACGGGCTTCGACCAGTTTTGCAGCATCTGCTTCTGCAAAACCGATCATTCTGAACATGTCTGCGCTAGCGGTATTCAGGTCAAGTCTGAATTCATAGAACTTGTCTTTTTTGCCGAAGGCTTTGGCCATAAACTTTTTAGCTTCTGTAGGTTCGCGTTTGAGAGCGCTCAGGTTGATCTTGCCGGCAAACCACATCTGCGGGCCAACGTTGGCGAAGATGTCGTCGCTTTTCATGGCTTTACCAAACAGGGCTTCAGTATAAGATTTGTATTCAGTCTTGATCTTATCGAAATCCTGTTTGCTGACTTTTTTCTGAGTGTAACCGACTTTGTTTTCGTAATAGTTCTTGTAAGCCTGGGCAGCCTGCGCATCCATGGTTACATAGTGAGAGTTTTCGAGGATAATGCGGTAAACCACGCGCTTGTCTTCGGGAAACAGCTTGACGTAGTTGTTGATGAATTCGATGAAGTTCATTGGTGAGGTCAGCATGGTCTGAACTATTTTTTCGAATGGCGCTGTGATAGCGCGGCTGGTGAGAATATCATAGATATGACCGGCGATAACGCCTTCGGTAGACATGAGCTGCAGGCCATTTTTAAGAACGCCGGTCTTTTTACCGGTTGTGGTTGCCCAGACGTAGCGGTCGCGGCGTATCGGGTCCTGGCGGCTATAGAGGAATTCAGAGATGTTGTATTTCTTTCGGTCTTTTTCAGCAAGTTTGGGGTTAGCAGGACCATAAACGGCTTCAAATGCTTCGGCCCAGCCCTCGACATAAGCCAGACCAAGGTCAGTGATGATCGGAGCATCGTGACCGTTTGAGCTGGTGCGCTGAATCTTCTGAAAGAGTTTGCCATACATGTCAAACTGCATTGCATGAGCTGTTTCGTGAGCTATTACGAGGTCAAGAGTGTCATTCTGCATGGCATTTTCGACTGAGAAAATTACTTCGCCGCCTTCGCCGATATCAAGAATGCAGATCATCGAAGTTTCGATGCCGAGTCTTTTGCTGGTTTTGTTTTCAACCATTTCGCCGCCCATCGGAATCATGCAGGGGCCTGGCGACGGCATGAAACTGGGAAGCGGTGATTTGCCCATAACGATAACCGGTGAGCCGACTGACTGCGACATAAAGTTGTTTATGCCGGCTTTCTGCTCGGCGCTTATACCCGATGCTTTGTTAACAGTGTCTTTAAGGGCCTGGTAGCGAATCTGGCGGGCAGTGCGGCGCAGCTTGAGAACGTCTTTCATTTCTTTGCTGTCGGTGAGATAAGGCAGAACTTTCTGCACGTGGAAACTCTTGCTGTCGGCAGGAGTTACCTGCATCGCGTCAGCCGAGAGGCCGAAAAGAAGAAAGCCGGCATCATCCAGTTTTACCGTTTTCGGCAGATTGAGAACTTTGCCGAGGAAATTGCCGATAATATTGCCTTTTCCTGTGGTGACTGGTTCCATCATGACAATGGGCTTATCGCCGAGCGGGTTGGCATCGTTAGATATGGTGGTGACTGGTTGTCGTGCAAAAACGCTGCTGGACAAAAGCACGCAGGTTGCCAGAGCCAGTGAAAGTGTTCTATTGTGAATTATTCTCACAGTTTAGAGTCTCCTTATTAAGATTATTTGTTAATTTTAAGCATTTTAAGCTAATCCGTCAATGTACCGGCGCAGTTAAACTACCGACTTTTCCTTGTTCACATTTTTCAGGTTGTAAAGGCGTTTAACATTGAGGCTGTCGACTACTTCACTTTTCTTTTTGTTGATGACCATGTCGGCGAGAATCTGGCTGACAGCTGGTGCCAGCATCAGACCGTGACCTGAGAAACCGCTGGCCTGTATGAAGTTATCGACCTCATCGACCGGTCCGAGAATTGGCTGGGCATCAGCGGTCATTTCGTAAAGCCCGGCCCATTGTCTGACGATTCTGAGCTTGTCAAGTTTTGGGAAAAGCCTGGTGAAGCGCTGTGCCATCTCATACATGAAATGCATTGAGCTGCCGACAAAGGTGCCAACCGGCTCGTTGGGGTCGCCCATGCCCATGACCACGCCGCCGCTCATTTCCTGGCGCGCATACAGGCCAACGCTGAAGCTGATTACCATTGGGTTCCAGAGACGTTCGACCGGTTCGGTTACCAGGATTTCGTGGCGATACGGATCTACTGGAATTTCTACGTTAAGCATGGCGCCGATACTGCGCGAAAAGCCGCCGGCGCAGTTGAACAGCAGTGGTGTCTGGTATGTGTTGCCGGCTTCGGTCATGACAAAAAATGTATCGCTCTTTTTCATTATGCCGACAACATTGGTCCACAGATGAATCTGTACGCCAAGGCGGCGGGCGGCATTAGCGTAACCCTGGGTCAGTAGAAACGGGTTGATATGCCCGTCTTTTGGGCACCAGGTCGCTTTTCTGATCATTTCTTTGTTGAGAAATGGCACTATTTTGAGGGCTTCATCGGCATCAACAATGTTGACGTCGAGGCCGAGCCGGCGTTGCATTTCGACGTTCTTCGCGAACTGCTGTTCTTCTTCTGGCGTATGCGCGAGAATCAGGTAGCCGCCCTGAAAGAATTCGGTGTGATAGCCGAGTTCTTCTTCGAGTCCTTCAAGACGTTTTACTGAATCCATGGCCAGGAGCGTGTTGGCTTCGGTGCTCCACTGCTGTCTGAAGCCGCCGCCACAGCGGCCGGTTGAGCCGCTGGCCAGGTAATGACGTTCGAGAACGCATACTTTTTTCATGCCGGCGCGGGCCAGTTCATATGCCGTGGCGATGCCAAGAATACCGCCACCGATGATTACTGCGTCAAATGCTGTGTTCATTTTTTATCTCCATCTTCGGTTTCCTGACGCTCGCGTTCGGCCATGATCAGTTCAAATGAAACCGGGCGGTTAGGCGGTCGGAAAGTAGGTGGATATATTTCGGCCGGTGGCGTTTTAAGCTCGCGGCTGATGATTTGTGCAACAAGTCGGCGGCAGGTGCGGCCCTGGCATGAACCCATGCCGGCTCTGACCAGTCGTCTGATTTCGTCAATTGTGGTTGCGCCCTGTCTGATGGCGGCAATAATTTCGTCTTCGCTGACATCCTGACATCTGCAGATGATTTTCATGGTGACTCTCCCTTAGGCTCTGATAGCGCGAATGTTGTTGACCTGATCGGCGGGCACTTCGATGGTAACTACAGCCGTGCGATCATAGCCCGGTGGATTGACGACGCGCACTACCTTTACCTTGCCGACATCCTTGCCGGTGCGGTCGAGCGCGGTCACTTCCTGCCCTTTTTCTGGAACGGGCAGCAGTTCGTGGCTCATCGAAACAGTAGCCATGCCGGGAGTGTGTTTCATGTTGATGACAAAGATTGCCAGGCCGGGGCATTTAGGTATGCAGAGACCACAGCCGGTGCAGGTGTCGAATTCGAGTGCCGGCTTGTCGGTAATGCCTTCTTTCATTTTGATGGCCTTAACCGGGCAGGCAGATACGCATGGATCGCAGGGAATATCCTGCAGACATTCAATAATGGCTACCGGCCCTTTTGCGAGGCGCGCCGGTGGCGGAATTACTGGAGCAAGTTCTTCTGGACTGATTATTCCGTCGTTTTTCAGCATTCTCCGACCTCCTTGAGCACGCGTTCGCGGCCCCAGCGAATTCTTTCGCCGGTAGAACCGGATCTGAGCGTACGCAGTTCTTCTCTGGCTTCAGCGACAATGGCTTCGGCCTGTGCCGATTTGCCGTGTGTAGCTTCGTAAGCTCGCGCTCCGGCGATTCTGCCGGCGAGTATGGCGGTGGTAGCCTCTTCGATGCCCGAGGCATCGCCGGCGACAAAAATTTCAGGGTTGGTGGTGCGCATCGAAGAATCATGCAGCGGCACGAGCCCGCCAAGCTCTCCGACGTGAACCATTCGGCACTGTGCCTGCTGAAAAAGGTCGATCAGCGGGGTCAGACCGACGGCTAGACAGATGCAGTCGCATTTGATTTCGAGTTCGGTATTGGGTACCGGCTGAAATTTTTCGTCAACGCGGCTGAGTATGGCGCCTTCAACGCCCTCGGTTCCCAGAGCTTTAAGAATGGTGTGCGAAGTGTAAATCGGCACACCAAGACGCCTTATTTTACTGGCATGAACGAGGTAGCCGCCGATAGTTGGCATGCCTTCGACAAGGCCGACAACTTCTACGCCGGCCTGAATCAGCTGGTAGCTGACAATAAGGCCAATATTGCCGCTGCCGATCATCAGGATCTTCTGGCCGGGTTTGATGCCGTGAACGTTCATCAGTGTCTGTACGCCGCCGGCGCCATAAATGCCCGGCAGGTCGTTGTTTTCGAAGGTCAGACTGTTCTCGGTTGCTCCGGTGCAGACAATGGCGGTCTGATAAGTTACCCGCTCATAGGCCTTTTGCGAGAGAATTCCAGCTTCCTTGTTATGGTAAAAGCCGACTGCTGCAGTGTTTTCGAGGACTGTCAGCCGGTCGGAAACTTCTTTGACATCCTGTTGCAGCTTGTCTGCAATGGTAATACCGCGGATGCCGGCATCACGGTTGCTGCTGCCGAAAAATCGGTGAGTCTGCTTGATCAGCTGTCCGCCGACGCGCGCGCTGTCATCGACGAGAAGTGTTGTGGCACCTAATTTTGCTGCCACGTGGGCCGCTGAAAGTCCGGCCGGCCCGCCGCCGATTACAAAAACTTCGGTATTTCTGCTCATGGTTCGATGTGCCCGTGCCCTTTCTGCATTTTCACATGCATGCCTTCTGCAAGTGGGGTGATGCAGGTCATGGTATTGATCTGGCCATCGATTTCCATTATACAACTGGAACAGCGGCCGATAGCGCAGAAGAAACCGCGTGCCCGATCTTTCTGTGGGCTGCGGCGCAGCGTTCTGATGCCGGCTGCATGCAGGGCAGCAGCTACTGGTTCGCCTTCGTAGCCCTGATACTGCTTGCCTTCGAAATAAAAATTGACAATTTTACGTTCAGGAAAGTTTAACACCGGGTGGTGTTCGATACGTAGAGAAGTCATGCCTTCCCTCCTTGCCTTTGCCTTCGACTTTATGCTTTGACTGTATCTTTTACTTGCGTTCAGATAGCAGTAATTTTACATTCAGGCAGCGCAATTGTCAGCCGAATTTTTAAAATATTTCTGTCCATCCCTCTTTGTGCTCGTTCTCTTGCTCGTGCTCGTAATCGTATAATCGTCTGACATAAGCTTGTTTACTGGAGATGATTGCGGTAGACTGCAAAAAACTGTGTGGACTGAGGGCTATTATGAGATTTGGCTGGCTGAGCTGGGTGTGCTGCGTTGTGCTGGGTCTGGCGCTTTATATCGGCAATCCGAAACTGGTTGAAGATGCCGAAAACCGTTGGCTCGACACTCTTTTTCAACGTCGCGGCCCGGTTGCCGCCGATTCGCGAATCGCAATCATCGGTATTGACCAGGAAACCATGAACTGGGCTGCTCGGCCGATGTTTGCGTGGGGGCCGCTGTATGCCGAACTGGCGCGCGGCGTCGCCCAGGCATCTGCTTCAGTATTGCTGTTTGACCTGATTTTTTCGCCAACTTCAGAAGTGGTTTTGCGCGATCATATCCGCGCGGTTGCCGCTGAACTTGCTGAAGAAGTTTCGCCGCGCCTGCTGCGTGCCATTGGTTTTGACAAGCCTTTTCGCGCTGCGCTGCTCGAACTGGTAAAGTCTGGAACCCGCCTGGTGCTTGGTTTTGCCTGGGAACACAAGCAGCCGGTATTTTCTGACCCATCTCTTCTGCATATCGCCCGCCGCGAGAACACCGGTTATTACAACATCGCCACTGCGCGTGACGGGGTTACCAGAAGTATAGAACTTTACAGCAATACTGCCGACGGCGAACGGGTAAACGCTGTTTCAGTCGTCGCGGCCAGCACTTTTGCTTCCGCTTCTGCCAGACTGCCTGAAAATCCTTTTCAGCAGATAAATTTTCGCGGCCCCCGTAACAGTTTTGTCGTGCTGTCATTGAAAAGAGTTATCGAAAGCTTCCGGGCCGGCGAAATGCTCGCTGAAAAACTCGCCGGCCGAACTGTTATGGTCGGCTTTACCGGAATCACAGATTTTAAAGCCACGCCTTTTGGCTTTATGCCGGGTGTTGAGATTCATGCCACGGTAGTCGACAATCTGCTCAATCATCGTTTTATCGCGCGGGTAGAGCGCAGTCATGAAATTCTGGTGATTGCCGTGATCCTTCTGTTGCTTCTGCTCTTCTCGATGCGTTTTCGGGTGGCCGCGGCTTTTGTGGGTCTTCTTTGTGCGGCGTTCTGGACCGCTTTTTCGGTGAACGGATTTGATGCATTCTATCTGCCGGCGGTCAGGCCTCTTATGCTTCTGGCTATGTTTGTAATCACCACCAGTTTGATTGCTTACCGTTCAATATATGTAGATCGCCGCCGTGTTCGCCAGATTTTCAGCCGCTATGTCAGTGATTCGGTTCTGCATCAGGTGCTGGCTTCTGATGACCGCGATTTCATGACGGGGAAAAGGCGGCGTCTCTGTATCATGATTGCTGATATCAGAGGGTTTACCACCTTCAGCGAAAACCGCGATGCGCATGAAGTAGTCAGGTTTCTCAATGCCTATTTTACGGTGATTACTGAGATTGTCATGCGGCATGGCGGTGTCGTTGACAAATTTCTCGGTGATGGGCTGCTGGCGTTTTTTAATGCCCCGGTCGAAGATGCTGATTATGCAGACAAGGCATTGAATGCCGCCCGTGAGATCGATAACTATTCACGAACGCCTGAATTCAGGCAGATCAGCCACGGAGTTAACCTTAAGGTCGGAATCGCGCTGCATGTTGGTGATTCAGTGTTCGGCAATATCGGTTCGCGACGAAAGACTGAGTTTACGGTCATTGGCGACACCGTTAACACCTGCTCGCGAATGGAGTCATTGAATAAAGAGTTCGAAACCTCTATAATAGTCAGTGGACAATTGACCGCGCTGGTACGTCAGCAGGTGAACTGGCGCTTCCTTGGCCGGCGCTCTCTACGCGGCAAGGCCGCCGAAATTGAATTGTATTCGCTTTTCGATCAGGAGAAAAAAGATGGTCAAAAAGATACTTAAACTGGTTTTTGTGATGTGTCTGACCGGCAGTCTGCTCTATGCCGGAGAAGTTGCCCTGGTAACTGATATCAGCGGAGAAGTCACGGCGAGCTGGCTGGAGCCGGTTCCTGATGGCGATGAAAATGCTGATGGCGAAAGAGGCCGCCACGAATGGCAGGTAGAACTTGCCGAAATGCTGCCAGCAGGCGCCGACATCAAAACTGGCGAAAAATCGTCTTTAACCCTGATTCACCTTGCCGGCAACGTTGAATACACGCTGGGCGCCGGTGCTTTTGCCCGCGTAACTGAAGAAGGCGTCGAAGGCGAAGCAATAGCTTCGACTCCCATGCAGCTGGTATCAACTGACATCAACCTCGACGGCGCCATGCAGAATCAGGTCGGTGCTGTTGTAGCAGACCAGGAACATCGCGAAACCATTGCTAATCAGGAAGCCATTGCCACTCAGGAGGCATACAAAAAAATGCTTTCTCGCACCGTTAATAAGGGCATTCAGCCGAAGATTCCTGACGGTGATTCTTTTGACAGCAATGTCGAACGTGAAACAATTCAGGGCGAGTTAAAATCTGATGATCAGGAGATGCTGCCTGTTTCGCCGCAACCAGAGGCCGCAAAGCTCGAAGAGTCATCAGATGCTGCTGCCGGTGCATCTGGCTTAGCGCCGCAAACATCGCTGGCCGCCTCTGCTGTCGAAACAGATGCAAAAAAGAAGGACAAGTCGAGTATTATCGAGACTGGCTTTGCCCTTCCTGAAGAAATGCTGGCAGAAGTCCGCTCAGCCAACGAACAACTTAGTGTTGCAAGCTACACTATTAAAGTCATCACTGACCATGAGGGCTGGGTAAATATTCGTTTTGTCGCTCAGGTTATGGATAAAGACTTTGAACTGCTGCTCAAGGGTGACAAGGGCCGTCGTACCGTTACAATGCATGTCGAAAGAGACAGTCGGCCGTCGATTGCCCTGGCCTGGCGCCTCGAAAAGAGTGGTCTGCTGGCACAGGCGGCTTCGGAATGGCTGCAGCTGCAGGCTGGTGGTATGGACGCAGCAAAGGTTGCTTTGCACCTGAAAAGAATCAGAGGCAAACTGCTCGCAGAATAAAGATTTCAGAGCCTAACTGAAACCATTAATCATTCAGCCCTGCCGCTTTGAGCAGGGCTGATTTTTCTTTATCTGAAAGCAGTCTGATTTCGCCCGGGCGAAGATCTCCGAGATGCAATGGGCCGAAGCGAATTCGGTGCAGGCTTTTAACCTGACGTCCGAAGCTGGCGAACATGCGCCTGATCTGACGTTTCTTGCCTTCTCTGATAATTACTGAATAGGTGGATGGCTCTTTGAGCTGGCGAAGCTCACAGGGTGCGGTTCTGCCGTCGTCGAGTTCGACGCCCGCGCGAAACTGGCTGCATTCGGCAGCGGTCAGCGCAGAATCGCACAGACTGACAATGTATTCTTTTTCGACCTTGTAAGAAGGGTGCAGCAGGCGGTTGGTAAGCTCACCATGGTCGGTGATCAGCAGTAATCCGGTTGAATCACGGTCAAGTCGGCCAATTGGGTAGAGACGCCTGTCTGCCGGCAGAAAATCGCGAATGGTTTTACGGCCGCGTTCATCATGCAGCGTTGTTACCACGTCGACCGGTTTATAGAAAATATAGATTGAGTGAGCGTGCTGCGTCGGCTTATGTATCTGCCTGCCGTTAACCGTTATGACTGGCGGATTATCCGGGTCAACAAAATGACCCTGCTCTGTAAGTGTTTCACCATTGACTTCAATGCGGCCTTCTTCGATCATTTTCTCGATGGCACGCCGCGAAGCTACACCCCAGCCGGCCAACAGTTTCTGTATGCGGACTGTTTCAGTCATGAATGAAGAATTACCACTGGCAGAGTACGGTAAAATCCATTACTCGGCCCGAACTGGTGTCAGAATAGGTTCCGCGTGAAAAAAACGGGTCTCTCAGCTCGCCGGTTCGTTCAATCATCGGAAAAAGGTGCGAAAATATCAGACTGCTTTTCAGCGTAAGCCCCTGCAGCGAGATGGAATTGCCAAAATCGGTTTCGATAGTGGTTACCACTGCCATATTCTGCGGCACTTCGCCTTTTTTCCAGGAAACCATGCCTGGTTTAATAACATTGCAGAAGGTGGTGAATTTACGACTGGCTTCGTTTCTTGCCGGACTGACCTTGATTTTGATTGCGGCCTTACCGTCGTCTCTTGCGCTGACCGAAACGAACTGAACGAACAGATCGTTTGAATTGGCAATGTTAAGTGCATGCTCGATATCGGCAAATTCACCTGAAAATACGAATTCGTGAGAACTTTCGAGATCGCGGTGGCTGATCTGGCCGAATTTGTCAGATAAATTTGCTACGATAATCTCGTTGGCACAGGTAATCATGGGATGGAACAGAAGAAAAGCGATTGCAAGAAGATACGCAGGTGTTTTTTTCATCAGATGCCTCTTAAGCGTAGAGATCAGCCTGCTTCTGCGGGCTGGTAAAGGTCAGGTTGCCGCCGGCAGTTCGACGGTAACCAGAGTGCTGGTGTCGGGCGTGCTTTTTACGCTGATATCGCCGTGGCATAACGTTACCAGCTTTCTGGCGACGGCCAGGCCCAGACCAAGAGAGCTTTTGTCGGGTGATGAGAAAGGTGTGAACAGGAGACTTTGTCGTTCAACCGGAATGCCTTTGCCGCTGTCAAAAATTATGAATTCAACACGGTCGGTCGTTTTGGGTTTGAGCCGGGTTACTACCTTTATTTCGCCGCCTTTGGTGCCGAGACCGATGAGGGCGTTAATAAAAATGTTGGCGGCAATAGTGGCAAATGATTCGGGATCAATTTGCACCTGCGGCAGGTCTGCTGGCAGGCTTTTAGAAACTTTCAGATTCTTGCCGATTTCTTTGATGCCGGAAATAAGCCGGGCAGTGACCACATGATTTTTAAGCGCTGCAAAAATCTCTTTTTCGATGAGCTGGTTCAGCTGCATCTTTGCCAGTTTTGGCTTAATATCAGCAAAATGCGTGATAAGATTCTTGATGTTGTAGTCCATCTTCTGGCCCTGGGCCTGTATCAGCGGCAGAACCTTGTCAGACTGATCGGTTTTGCCAGCCTGTGCCCTGATCTGCTCGAGTGGTGCGGAAATATGGTGTTTGAGTAACTCTTTACTTATGGTCGCCGTTACGGCGGCAGGGGTATCAGTGACGCCGGATACTCTGGCGAGCATGCTGGTGAATTCATGAAGTTCGCGGGTCAAATTGCCGATTGAGCCACCGTCAGCAACCTGTATGGCAGCTGCTGTTTTCGGAATACTGATGACAGGTGAGGACTCTTCGGCCATTTTGGGCTTGCTCTTGTCCTCTTGTTCATCGCCGCCAGCATCAATTGTAGTGTTAAAGACTTCGGCAACGGTGGTAACCCCGGTAATTGCTTTGTAAATAGCGGATTCGCGCAGCGACAGCATGCCGTCCTGCAATGCCTGCCGCCGCATTTCTTCGGTGTTACCCCGGTTTTCGATAAGTTCTCTGAATTTCTGGGTCAGGGTGAGAACCTCGTAAATACCCTGTCGCCCCTTCAAACCTGAGTTGTCGCAGTCTGGGCAGCCAGCTCCGCGTTTGAAGGTAATGTTGTCGATATTATATTTGTCGTCGAGGTGCAGCTTTTTGAGCATGCGCTCATCTATGCCGAGTGACAGCAGCAGATCTTTGTCGGCTTTGTAGTCCTGTCCGCAGGTCTTGCAGACTTTCTTGACCAGGCGCTGTGCCTGAACGATGCGCAGAGAGGTTGCCAGGCTGAATGGCTCAATACCCATATTGAGCAGACGCGCAACAGTTGACGGCGCATCGTTGGTGTGCAGTGTCGAGATAACAAGGTGCCCGGTCATGGCGGCTTTGATCGCAACAGACGCGGTTTCGAAGTCACGAATTTCGCCAAGCATGATTACGTTTGGATCCTGGCGCAGGAAGGAACGCAGCGCTGCCGAAAAATCAAGTCCGATGTCGGGGTGGCACTGAACCTGGTTGATGCCCATAAGGTTGTATTCAACCGGGTCTTCGGCAGTCATGATGTTGATCGAAGGATTGTTGAGCAGAAACAGCGATGAATAAAGTGTTGTCGTCTTACCTGAGCCGGTAGGACCGGTGACCAGAACGATGCCGTTCGAGCACCTGACGCCTTCCATGTATTTTTCGAGTACAAAAGGCTCGAAGCCAAGATCGCCGAGATCAACCTTGAGGTTGCCCTGGTCGCAGATACGCATGACAATTTTTTCGCCCCAGATGCAGGGAATGCACGATACGCGCAGGTCGATCTTGCGGTTCTGCATGTTGAGCTTGATGCGGCCATCTTGTGGGCGTCGGGTTTCGGCGATGTCAAGGTTGGCCATTACCTTGATGCGGCTTACCACGCCGGCATGCGCTGCGCGCGCCGGTGTCATGAACAGCTTCATTACGCCATCAAGTCGAAATCTTATGCGCAGCTCGTGTTCGTAAACTTCGACATGAATGTCGGAGACGTTCATGTTTACAGCCTGAGTGAGTATAAGGTTAACCAGCTTGATAATCGGTGCATCGTTTTCGCCCATGTCAAGCTCTTCGTCGCTGCTGCCACCGCCACTGCTGCCAATATTGTCAGCCAGCGCGTCGATGTTTTCACCATACAGGTTGCCAAGTGCCGCTAAAATGGAGAGTTCTGAACTGACCACCGGCGAAACACGCATGCCTGTCATCATTTCTACGTGGTCTATGGTAATGATGTCGGTCGGGTCGGTCATTGCCAGAACCAGTTTGTTGTTTTCGCGTTTAACCGGGCACAGAATATGCTCATGACAGAGCTTCTTGGGCAGCAGTGTGGCGAGCACCGGGTCGACCAGACTTTCGTCGAGATCGACAAATGGGATGTTAAACTGTTTGGAGAGCCCGATCGAGAGCTGTTTGTTAGTAAGAATGCCAGCTTTAACCAGGTAGGCGCCAAGGCGGAGTTTATCTTTTTTGGCGCCCAGGATTGCGTCATTCATCTGCTGCTCGGTGCAATACTTCGATTCAACAAGAATGTCGCCAAGTCGCTTTTTCGGGCCCTTGGCCTGTTTGCCGCTCTTGTCGCCGCTTTTCTGGGCGATTTTGTTGTCGAGCGCATCGCTGAGAACCTTGGCGGGTCGCAAAGCCAGTGTCGCATTTGTTCCGACCAGCAGGCTGGTGTTGCCGGGTTCTACTGTGCCGACAATAAGCTCGGCGCCATTAATTCTGATCGGAATTATGCGGCGCTCTTTGATGAACTTTATATCGATTAGCTTGAATGCATCCTGAGGAATATCGATCTCGTCGATCTTGATGAAAGGCACGTTGAGGATCTCGGCCTCTTTTATGGCAAGCAGTTCTTCGTTGATGTCATCGAGTGCCGCCAGAGCTTCAACAAAGGCTATCGGCTCGGTGTGCGCGGTTGACAGGGCTTCCCAGACAGCGTGGTTGATTATGCCATCGTTTATAAGCAGGCGACAAAGCTTTTCCATTGACTCATTGTCGACAGGAAAAGCCGGAAAACTCTTCTTAAAGGTCGCCTGGTCCATCTTTTTTCCCTGGTTGTTACTTTTGTTCGT
>Ga0154428_1134_pt1 | contig 20411 bp, 16 predicted proteins | sample RifGroC2_FD_115932 | JGI IMG/M metagenome (GOLD analysis project Ga0154428, IMG submission 115932) | Candidatus Riflebacteria bacterium GWC2_50_8 | reverse complement strand
GATTCTTAGTTGTCGCCTGTTTATGTGTGTTCTGACCTTTCGAATGTCGGCTCAAAACTGCATAAAATCAGGTAACACAAAATATTACTACTGCATTCTCTTGACAAACAAACGGTATTGCAATATTATCTCGCGGCAAGATGTGTGGAAATCGTGTTTTCTGGGTGACGCGAAAGGGGGTGTAACTCTATCAGGTAGCCCGTTAAATACACCACGAGTCTTGCGGGTATTAACGCCCGGGGCGAAAGCTCAGATGATCTCGATAAGCTTTAACGAACTGACCGCCAGCATTGCAGGCAACATGGACACTGAATTGTGAGCGGCTGGATCAGCAAAGCGATAAAGATCGTCAGACTGGAGTCCCAAAGGTTCGAAAATTTTAATCAAACCTGTATGGGGGAATTTATGAAACGTATTTCTATCCTTCTCGTAGCTGTTATGGTTCTTTCAACCATAGTTGCTTCCGCCGAACCATTCAAAGATGTTCCGTTTTCACACTGGTCATATGATGCAGTAAACAAACTGGCTGCCAAAGGCATTCTTCAGGGTTATCCCGATGGAACCTTCAAGGGCAAACAGACTGTTACCCGCTATGCTCTCGCCATGGTAACTGCCAAAATGCTGGCTAACGTCGAGCAGATGCTCGAAACTGGTATCGGCAGCAATCTGGTAACCAAAGCTGACCTTCAGACCCTCGAAAAACTGACTGTTGAATTCGCAGACGAACTGGCGCTCCTGGGCGTTAAAGTTACCGCTCTCGAAGACGATATGCAGGTAGTAAAAGAAGACGTTTCCATGCTCAAGCGTGATGTAGACGGAATCAAAGACTACATGGCCAAAGGTGGCATGGAAAAAGTTAAGCTTTCTGGCGACATGATGGTAAGACACAGCAACCTGATCACCAACCGCGACGGCAATCCAGCCACCCTGTTTGGCGGTGACAACGACAACAGCAGAACTGAAAGCCAGATCCGCTTCAAGTTCAAAGCCAACATCGATGAAAATATCATCGCTGTAGCTCGCTGGCGCCTTTTCACCAGAAATGCTGACAACAATAACCCGTCCGTCAACCCGAGCGGTCCTAACGCTGGTGCTTATGGCGTGGCAGGTATTGGTGGACTGACTGCTGCTGCTGGCACTGTCGATCTTGCTTATTTGCAGATCAAAGATATGTTCCGCTTCGGTGGCGACTTCACCTTCGGCCGCAACCTTTACAATCATGGTCATTCTCTTCTCCTGAACAACTTTGTTGATGCAGTTCGCTATGAAAAGCGCGTTGGCGATGTTGACGTAGTATTCCAGAGCATCTATGACCGCCATGTTGGTAACTACAATGACCAGAATCAGATGGTTGATTTCCGCAACGTATGGAACCTCAACCTCGACACCAAATATCGTGACCACAGCCTTTATATGGGTGTTTACATGCAGGATGAGCCGAATGTAATCAATCAGGCAAGAAATGGTTATTTGCCGGCAGCTTTGACCGCTGTTGCTACTCCTAATGCTCCTTTCATTCTTCTCGGTACTCCGGCTGGCCTTGGAAACACTGTTGGTCTTCAGAGCAGTGACAGTCGCTGGGACGTAGAATTTGGTTCAAAAGGCCCGATCGGCAAAAATGGCCACTGGGACTATGACCTTGGTTTTGCTTACACAAATTACGAACTGGATGTTGTTAATACTGCAGCTACTACTTGGATCAGCCCAGAAATGCAGGGTTGGATGGGTCATGTTGCAGTAAAATGGGATACCAAAAAAGAATGGGCTGCCAAACTGGCCTACACTTTTGCTGATGACGAATCTCTGGGCGCTGTTTCCATCACTAACGACCTGAGATATTGCGGTGCTACCGAAACTCCTTATGAAGATATCGCTCGCGGCAATAACTATTTCCGCAACGGTTTGATGAACATGGGCGACCTCAAGCTTCAGGCTGAATACCGCCCCCGCAACACCAAGCATTATTTCAGACTTGCCGGCGACCTTCTTGACGAACTCGACGAATCACCAGTTAACGACATGAGTCGCTATCTGATGAATCAGGGCAGAACCGGCGATGCAATTCCGGCGGTTAAGACTAATACCGCTTATGACAGATGGAATAACTTTGGTACTGCTGATGCTCAGGCTGTTGTATTCACCTTTGAATATCGCTATCAGCTGGCCGAAAACACCAAAATCAGAGTTGGTTACACCAACTTTGAAATGGATGGCGACGAAACCAAGCTTAACGGTGCTACTGCAGCTGTTGCGGCTGGTCGTGGCAACAATGGCGACTACGATTACAACATGTTCTGGGCTGAAATTTTCAGCAATTTCTAATCGCATTACCTGTCATTGTGAAGCGGCTTAACCGCTGAAGCAATCTCAAGGAACGCAAGACCTCAAACCCGCCGGGCAATGGCCCGGCGGGTTTTTTAATGCCTGAATTATATTTTTAAGGATCTCCTTGACAAAGAAGTCTTTGCCGATACTCTTTCGCGGCAAGACTATTGGCAAATTGTGTTTTATGGGTGACACGAAGGGAGGTGTTACTCTATCAGGTAGCCTGTGAAGCGCACCAGTTGTCTTACGGGTATCAACGCCCGCGGGCAAAAGTTCACATGATCTCAATAGCGCCTCAAAGAACTGACCGCCAGCATTGCAGGCAACATGGACACTGTATTGTGAACGGCTGGATCGACGAAGCGAAAACGATCAGAAGACCGAAGCCCCAAAGGCACGAAAATCTCATTCAAACCTGTATGGGGGAATTCATGAAACGTATATCTATTCTTCTAGTTGCGGTTATGGTTCTTTCAACCCTGGCCGTTTCTGCTGAACCATTTGAAGATGTCCCATTTTCACACTGGTCCTATGATGCAGTGAATAAACTGGCTGCCAAGGGGATTCTGCAAGGCTATCCCGACGGAACCTTCAAGGGTAAACAGACTGTTACCCGCTACGCTCTCGCCATGGTAATCGCTAAAATGCTGGCTAACGTCGAACAGATGCTTGAGACGGGCGCTGGCAGCAATCTGGTGACTAAGGCCGATTTGCAGACTATTGAAAAATTGACTGTCGAATTTGTAGATGAACTGTCTCTTCTGGGAGTTAAAGTTTCTGGTCTCGAAGATGACATGCAGATTGTAAAAGAAGATGTCGCCATGCTCAAGCGAGATGTTGACGGCATCAAGGATTACGTAGCAAAAGGTGGCATGGAAAAGGTTAAACTTGCCGGCGACATGCTGGTTAGACACACCAGTCTCAGTCATAGGCATGACTGGGCCACTTATGCTCAACCGGTTGGCGCCGTTCTTCCTGTTATGCAGCCAAATTTGAATCCTCGCGCCGGTAACAGCGATAATGCTTTGACTGAAAGTCAGATCAGTCTCACATTTACCGCTAACATCGACGAAAATATTCAGGCGGTTTCCCGCTGGTATGTATTCGCCAAGAACGTTGAGAACATCAACGGTGGCCAGTCCGCCATGCAGGGTGCTTTTGGTCGTAACACCATTGGCGTTACCACTGTTACTGATGGTTTTATCGATCTCGCCTATCTGCATATAAAAGACATGTTTCGTTTTGGTGGCGACTTTACTTTTGGCCGCAATTTCTATACTCATGGCCATGGTCTTCTTCTCCATAACTGGGTGGATGCTATTCGTTATGGGAAGCGTTTCGGCGATGTCGATATGGTATTCCAGACCATCTATAATCGCCACGTTGGCAGCTATAATGATACATCCGCCGTTGACTTCCGCAATGTCTGGAATTTGAATCTTGGCACCAAATACTGTGACCATGATCTCTATCTGGGTGTTTATGCCCAGGAAGAACCCAACCTTGTTAATGCAAGAGCTGGAAATGGGATGGTTGTCGGTGGTGTGGCACCCGTTCTTGGCAATAATACTGCTCTCGTAACTGCAGTTAATACTTTCCAGGAAAGCGATAGCCGCTGGGATGTTGAATTCGGTTCAAAGGGCCCGATCGGCAAAAACGGTCACTGGGACTATGATTTTGGATTTGCTTACACCAACTATGAGGCTGATATGCTGGCAACCGCTGCAAATGCCTGGATCAGCCCAGAAATGCAGGGCTGGATGGGTCATGTTGCTGTAAAATGGGACAGCAAAAAAGAATGGGCAGCTAAGCTTGGTTATACTTTTGCTGACGACGAATCTCTGGGTGCCATCTCTACAGATAATGACCAGAGATATGCCGACGGTCCCGAAACTCCTTGTGAAGATATCAGCCGTGGCAATCAGTATTTCCGTAATGGTCTGATGAACATGGGAGCTCTCAAGCTTCAGGCCGAATACCGGCCTCGCAACAGCAAGCATTACTTCCGACTGGCCGGCGATTTGCTTGATGAACTCGAAGATGCCGTAAGTAATGATCTCGCCAGGTATCAGGCCGGGCATGGCAACTCCAGCGTTGCTGTTCCGGTCGCTTATAACAAGACCAATACTTCTTATGACACCTGGAATAACTTTGGTATCGCCGACGCCAGTGCTATGGTTCTGACCTTTGAATATCGCTACCAGCTGGCAGCAAACACTAGAATCAGAGTTGGTTTTACCAGTTTTGAATTCGACGGTGATGCTCAGAAGGCTGGTTGGGCGAACGGTGCGGCTTCGGTTGTTACTCCGTCTCTTTCCGCTGGCAGTGGTCTGAACTTTGACTACGACTACAAGATGTTCTGGACCGAAATCTACAGCTTGTTCTAATCTTTCTGCAGCCCTGGAATAGTAACCAGGCGTTGAACTGAACTAAAGCCCCGCCGGGCCACCAGTCCGGCGGGGCTTTTCTTATCGTGCTCGTAATCGTAATCGATTTCCGATTGCGATTAGCCACGTAACCTCGCCTATCAAAATAGATAAAGCAGATAGCTTCTTTCCAGGCAGCTTTCCGCACTAAGTCTGCGTAATCTGAGAAATTTGGAGATCATCCTTCCAAACTCAAAAATAAAAATTTTTAAAAATATTTTCTTGACAAAAGAAAGACATGCAACTATTATCTTGCTACTAAGGTCCTTGGCAAAATTGTATTTAGCAGGTATCACGGAAGGGGGTGTAACTCTAGATAGGTAGCCTGTAAGATACGCCAGAGACATTGACAGGTGACAAATCACCTGAGGGTAAAGCCAGAAGACAGACCGAATTCTCGAGACAGCCAGAAGCGTTAAAGGCAACATGGACACTGTAATGTGACCGGCAGTCAGAGGAAAACGGAAATTCAGAAGGCAGAACCCCAAAAGATCGAAAATCTCAAATCGAAACCTATATGGGGGAATTTATGAAACGTATTTCAATGCTTCTCATCGCCGTTATGGTTCTTTCAACCGTAGCCGCAAGTGCTAATCCTTTCTCTGATGTTCCGTTTTCACACTGGGCTTATGATGCAGTAAACAAACTGGCTGCCAAGGGCATTCTTCAGGGCTATCCTGATGGAACCTACAAGGGCAAACAGACTGTTACCCGCTATGCTCTCGCCATGGTAACTGCCAAAATGGTAGCCAACGTTGAACAGATGCTTGAATCAGGCATCGGCACCAACCTGGTAACCAAATCTGACCTCCAGACCCTCGAAAAACTGACTGTTGAATTCGCAGACGAACTCGCACTCCTGGGTGTTAAAGTTACCGCTCTCGAAGATGACATGCAGGTAGTAAAAGAAGACGTCTCCATGCTTAAGCGTGATGTAGACGGAATCAAAGACTACATGGCCAAAGGTGGCATGGAAAAAGTTAAGCTTTCAGGCGACATGCTTGTAAGACACACCAACCTGACTCACCGCAATGACGGCCTTCTTGGTACTTCATGGGTTGGCAACAATGACAACAGCAGAACTGAAAGCCAGATCCGCTTCAAATTCAAAGCCAACATTGATGAAAACATCACTGCCGTAGCTCGCTGGCATGTTTTCACCAAGGCTGCCGAAGGTAATCCTGCTGCTAACCCCGGCCTGATGGCTGGTGGTTTCGGTAGCGCCGGTATCGGTGGTCTCACCATGTCTGACGACACCATCGACCTCGCCTACTTGCATATCAAAGATATGTTCCGCTTCGGTGGCGACTTCACTTTCGGTCGCAATTTCTACACTCACGGCCATGCTCTTCTCCTCAACGACTATGTTGATGCTATCCGCTTCTACAAGCGCTCTGGCGATGTTGACGTAGTATTCCAGGTTCTCTATGACCGCCATCAGGGCAAAGTATATGACAACGCCACTGGTGTTGACTTCCGCGATATCTGGAACCTCAATCTCGGCACCAAGTATCGTGATCACGACCTCTATCTGGGCATCTACGCTCAGGATGATCCGACTCTCGCCATCAACATGACCAATAACATGAATCCTCTTGTTGCCCCAGGCAATACTAATCTTTTCGGAATTGTACTTGGTAACGACGCTACTGTAATCGGGACAACTCTCCAGCAGACCAAAGACAGCCGCTATGACGTTGAATTCGGTTCTAAGGGCCCAATCGGCAACAACGGTCACTGGGATTATGACCTTGGATTTGTTTATACTGGTTATGAAATTGATGTTCTTGCAAACGCCGCCACTCCTTACATTCAGCCCGAATTGGAAGGTTGGATGGGTCACGTAGCAGTAAAATGGGACAGCAAAAAAGAATGGGCAGCCAAACTTGCTTATACCTTTGCTGATGACGAATCAGTAGGCGCTATCGCTCTCGATAACGACCAGAGATATCAGGATGGAATCGAAACCCCATACGAAGACATCAGCCGCGGCAACAACTATTTCCGCAATGGTCTGATGAACATGGGCGTTCTCAAACTCCAGGCTGAATTCCGCCCCCGCAACACCAAGCATTACTTCAGAATCGCTGGCGACCTCATTGATGAACTTGATGACAATGTTTCTAACGACCTGGCCAAATATGCTAATGGTGATACTACAGCTGCTCTTTATGCTGCTGATGCTAAGGGTGCTAACTCTGCTTATGACAGATGGAATAACTTCATGACCGCCGAAGGCGAAGCAGCCGTATTCACCTTTGAATATCGCTATCAGCTTGCTGAAAACACCAGAATCAGACTTGGTTACACCAACTTTGAAATGACTGGCGATGCTCAGACTCTTACCACTACCCAGAAGAAGATTGAAGCCGGTGGCGGTCTGTATGGCGACTATGACTACAGCATGCTCTGGACTGAAATCTACAGCCAGTTCTAAGCTAGTAGAAACCCTGGTCTCATAACCAGGTGTGATCTGAACTCTAAACCCGCCGGGCACCCGCCCGGCGGGTTTTTTACTTGAACATGTTTGCTGGTATGCTATAATTACTGCAGCTATTTTAAAGCAGGTGAAACAATGCCTGAGCTGGCAAGGTTCTTTGGGATTATTATCGTAATGTATTATGATGACCATGATCCTCCGCATTTTCATGCAAAATATGGAGATATGCGGGCATGTTTTTCAATTGCCGAGCTGAGGATTATTGAAGGAGAACTTCCTAAGAGGGTAACTGCAATGGTTCTGGAATGGGCTTTTGAACACAGAAAAGAATTGCTCGAAAACTGGGAGTTTGCAAAGAACAGAGTGGCGCTGAAAAAAATCACGCCGCTTGAATAGGAGCTTATATGCGTTGGGTAAAAGGCGTAAAGTGTCTGGAAGAATATGTTCTGGAGTTGTGTTTTGATAATGGTGAACGGCGGCGGGTCGACTTGCGGCCACATCTCTCTGGCGAAATTTTTGAGCCTTTGAAAGATGTTCAGTATTTCAGGCAGGTTGTTGTTAACACTGACATCGACACTATTGTCTGGCCTAACAACGCTGACTTTTCACCTGATTTTCTTTACGAAATAAGCGAGTCATTGACAGAAGTTGCTAAGCCTGCAAAGAATAACAACTGAAAGATGGGATAACCCGCTCAATAAATGGGGAATTATAAAATTCTCTGCGCCTTCGTGTCTTTGTGAGATGAAATTCCTGCTCAAGATTTTGTGGTTGTGAAAGTTGACATTGTGCCGCGTTGGCCTTATCTTGCAAGGAGAGTTAATTTTGTACCGATTACTGAGGAGGAACCCATGAAAGCCAGATTTCTACTTGTCGCCGTATTATTCGTATTCAGCACTATCGCTGCTTACAGCAACGTGCTGTTACCGCTTGTTCCGAGCGATGCCTACCTGATCGTTAATTTTGATTTTGCTGCTATCGCAGCGCAGCCCGAAATCAAAGCTCTTGTAGATACCCAGATCCAGACCAACTCGAACGAACTGGTTGATTTCTATAAACGCGCCGGCATCGAACCCGCACGCGACATCAGAAACGTAATGCTTTTTCTCGATGGCAAAGAGCGTCCCTGCATCCTCGTTAACGGCACTTTCTCAGCCAAGAAGATATCCGAACTCATTCAGACCGACAAAGACCTGTCGGCGGGCTTTGAAATAACCACAATCGATGGTCTGCAGGCTGTTAAAAACAAACTCAACGCCAACGGCAACATGATCTTTATCAACGAAACCACCATGGCTTTCGGTGCCGAAGAAGTGCTCAAGCAGGTTTCCCAGCTCAGCACCGGCAAAGCTAAAAATATTAACACCAACAAAGCCTTTGCTCACCTGATGGAACGCGTCGACACCGACGCCAGACTCTGGGGCGCAGTTGTAACTACTCCTAACTGGCAGAGCCGCGTTGAAATTCCGGTTGCCGGCCTGCAGAACATGAAGACCGCCTTCTTCTCGGTAGATTATGACAAAGAATTCACCATGGATTTCACCGGTCTCGTCGAAAAGAAGACCGAATTGCCGGAATTTGCTGATGCTATGCTCAACCTGCTCGACGCTTTCCGCGGCTGGACAGCTTCAGTTCCTGAAATGACCGAACTGCTCAAGAACGCCAAGGTCGAAGACAACCAGGAAAACATGGCCAGAATCTTTATCGCCGTTCCTGCCGAACAGTTCAAAACCACAATGGCCAAGCTGTCCGAAAAGGCTAACGAAAAAGCCACCGAAAAGGCTCCCGAAAAGAAGTAGCCGAAGACTTCGTTAACGACAACCAGAGCCGGGGATTTTGAATCCCCGGCTTTCTGTTATAAGAGGAAAAGATTTCTCACAAAGCCACAGTGTTTTTTCGAGAGGTTCTGCAAGTATTACTTTCTCAGAGAGGCCAGGATGAACGAGAATGAGATTGGGCAAATTATTGTTGACTGTGCGGTTAAATTACATCAAGCACTCGGACCTGGACTGCTGGAGTCGGTATATGAAAAATTATTGGCTCGTAGCTTGGAAAGGCGAGGACTTTCCGTAAAAAGACAAGTGCCCGTAACCTTCGAATTTGAAGGAGAGGTGTTCGAAGAGGGATTTAGAGCAGATATGATTGTGAATGAAAAAGTCATGGTTGAATTAAAGTCGGTTGAAAGCAGTCACCCGGCGCACAAAAAACAACTGCTGACTTATCTGAAGCTTACTGGTTTGAAATTGGGCTATCTTTTGAATTTTGGTGCTGCTCTCATGAGAGACGGAATCACTCGTTCAATAAATGGGCAAATATGACTTCCTCTGTGTTCTTGGTGTCTTTGTGAGATACAATCTGCTCCCGAAAGAGTATTCTCAAGCGAGCGAATAGCTATGGTTTTTGGTTGTTATTCCACTTGTGGCGCAGGATCTGTAATACGAAGACTGGAATACCGAGCATGCGCATGAAACGGCGAGGTTCGAGCCAGAGCCGGAAAAGCCACTCGATGGCGAAGCGCTGCATCCAGTAAGGCGCTCTTGGCAAAGTTTGCGATATAACGTCGAAACTTCCCCCTACGCCGACGGCAACGCCACGTTTAAGGCAACTGCGCAGACGCGCGATGAAATACTCCTGGCGGGGCACACCAAGCGCTACAAATATGATATCCGGTCGCGCTCTCGCGATTCTTTCGAGAACGGCTTCTTCTTCTTCTGAATCTGGTGCGAAATAACCGTGTTCAATGCCACAGATATTTATCGAGTGCTCTTTATTAAGCGTATTGGCGGCCTGCTCGGCAATTCCGGCTTTGCCGCCCAGAAAAAAGATTTTCCAGCCATATTTGCCGGCGGCTTCGCAAATCTGCGAAACCAGCGCGACTCCGGGTACCCGGCCGGGCAGGGGAGTGCCGAGAAAATCGGCCGCCCAGACCACCCCGGCGCCATCTGGCACGACCAGAGCTGCACGCTGCATGGCGCTTTTAAAGCGAATCTCTTCGCCGGCCCGAACCAGCGCCAGTGAATCAGCAGTTACGATATGAAACAGCGAGCTACTGTTGCTGTCTGTGTTGTTTTCAATGGCCTGTGCTGCAGTTTCAGGCGTTGGCATGTTTTGTTGCAGATACCCCGTAATGCGCTCGATAACATCTGTCGGCACGACCGCATCTACGGCAATGCCAAGTATCTCGATCTGGCGCGGCATTGGCGCGTTATTGCCAGCGTCTTTGCGGGCAAAAGTGCTGACAAAAACAAAAAGTGAGATCACAAAGAGCAGAAACAGCGCAAAATAAGCCGGGGTCGGCGCGTCGATGAGCACCAGCAGCGCCAGAAAGTTCAGACAGAGAAAGAAAAGCCCGGCAAAAAGAACCGTCTTTTCGCGGCGCAATGACCAGGCATAAAGCCGTTCACGACTGTTGCCGTGATGCAGACGGTTTCCGAAATATGACGCCACAATCATTCCGCTGATCAGCGCAAACGGAAACAAAATGACCATAGAAGGTACGAACAGTCCGAACAGCAGCATACTCCCGGACCCTTCTAGCAGCGAAACAGCTGCCAGTAGAAAACCGGCAGTAAAAATGCCGCTGCTGCCAGTCAGAACGCGCCTTCCGCCAGTCGAATAGAGGAGCATGAGTACTGACGAGGTGAGCAGCGCCAGGTTAACCAGAACTGCGCTTTGCGTGAACTGATGCTGCGAAAAATAGATGAATTGCGTTAAAGCGCTCGTTGCCAGCAGGATAAACGGCATTTCATAAACGAGCGCAGCAATTTTGAGGCAGACAATTATCAGAATCGCCCATAGCGTCGCCGAAATGACGAAAATACTGCTGGTTGCCGCGTCAGTTGCCGCAAACAGGCTCGTTATGATAATAAGCGCGCCCCATGGCAGCAGAGTAAGATATGAAAAACGTTGTCGGTCGCGCAAAAAGCCGATTATCGCAAGCAGTATCGCGGCCGCTGCCAGTGCCTGAAAACTTTGTTGTACGAAAACTCCACCGGCAAGTCCGGCGCCAATAAAAGCCCCGAGAAAAGGAAACGCTCCGGCATAACGCCCGCGGCCAAGTTCGAAACGCATGTTTGCGGTCAGGCGGGCACCCAGCACCCAGAACAGAATGGCGCCTGCTGCAGCGGTAATCAAAGGTTCGAGCTGTCCGGTATAGGGAGTCATGTCTTAACTATAAAAGCCCGTCGCCGTTTTAGCAATACGCTATTATTTCGCGCCCGGCGAAGCGGCAATAGTTCTCGCCTGCCCTGCGTAGCTTTAGCGAAGCAGAGAGTCTACACGTTGCCTGAGAGTTCCCAGTAGACGATGTAATACAGGATTGCCGCAAAATAAGCGATTTCTACGCCAATTAAAAGTGGAAAAGCTTTGCGCTTGGCATCCCACCAGTCCCAGAAAAAGTTGAGACGGTCAAAAGCCCCCAGCAGCACGTGTACCAGGAGATAGCAGAACGCAAAAAGCAGCGTCAAAAAAACCGGAATCGCATAATAGTAAGCCATGCGCCAATATTAACACAGCTTTGCCTGCCAGGCAAACAACAAATCGAGTTCTGTGCTATAATGATCGAGTTAAATCTGCCGGCAGATGCAGTCGCGTCAAGCTCTGCAACAGGAGGGAAAATGAAAATCGCCAAATTTCTGCTGATAGCTATTGCTGCTGTTTCTCCGCTTCTTTGCGAAGCTGCCGAGGTAGTGTTCTGCGGTAGCAGCGATAATCAATATGACCTGTACCGTGCCGACCTCAAAACCGGCGAGGTTATTCGGCTCACCCAGACGACTGCTGAAGAGTCGATGCCAGCTGCCGCGCCGGATGGAAAAAAGATTGCTTTCGTTTCAGACCGCGAAGGTGCCAGGTCTCTCTATCTGATGACCCTGGAAGGTCAGGCAAGCGAAGTCGCCAACATAAGCGCCGGTATGGGGGCTTATGGCAACCCTGCTTTTTCGCCTGACGGCAGCAAACTTGCCGTGCAGTACGCGCCCGATCCGGAAGTAACCTGGGCAAGTACGTCTATTGTAATTCTCGACCCGACCACTCATGTTCAGCAGACTATTGTCGACAGCACACGCCTTAAAACCAGCGAAAACAGCGGAACAACAACCGTTGTCGACCGCCCGGTCTGGGTTTCTGAAAGCCTGATTGTATATGTACTGGCAGAATATGCCGACCCGGAAGTTGGCCGCCTGTCAAAGTCGACGATTTATATGTACGACCTGAAAAAGCAGCAGCATGTCAGAGTTGCCGGCGGCGAAAGTTACTACAACGCTGAAGGCGAACCGATGGGCTTTAAAGCGGTAATGCCTTCTGTAATTTCCGAGAAAGATCGTAGCCGCTCTTTGCTCTTTACAGCAGTTCGCGGTGCTACAGAGCGCTCACCAATGAAGCTGACTCTTCCATCAGGCGAAAAGGGAGTTATCGAGCTCAGCGATCCTGAGTTCTTTGGCCCGATGCTTTACGTTGACGCTCACTGGATATACGGAACCATGAATTCAGAAGGCAGCACCGGCCTCGCCTGGCGAGCCGGAGATGGCAAAGACGCCAGACAAACCCTCAATTTTGCCGGCAGCATCATTTACCCGGCTGTAATCAGATAATGTGCCTGGGGTTCTGCCGCGAATTTTCTCGTCATAAGCAGGCACGATGGATTATCTGACCTTAAAAAAACATGTTACTGAGCTGGCCGGTCAACTGAGCGATCGGCCGCTTCTTGCGCGTGCCGTAGACAGCGGCGGGCGAAGTTTTTCGCTTCGGCTCAAGCGAAAGAGCGGAGACTGGGCTGATCTGGTTGTTAATCTCGACAGCCCTGATCAGGGACTGCGCCTGACCGAAAACGTCGTAGAGCTCGACAGAAATTCATCGCTGGTGCGCACGATCAATCGCTTGCTTGTTGACAGCAGACTGCTCAGTGTTGAGCTTGCCGGCAGCGAGGCTGAAGGTCGCTTCGACCGGGTTGTCAGTCTGCATTTTGTCGTTATCGACAGCTTTTTTGGCAACCGCAGCGATTACTACCTCTTCTGCGAGCTTACCGGACGCATTGCCGACGTCTTTATCTGCGACGCCGACCACAAAATTCTCGATCGCCTGTCGCGAACCTCAAATAATCTGATTGGTGCGATTTATCGGCTTCCCGAAAGTATGCCATTGCACAATCCTTTTACCACAGCCCCTGAAAGCTTGAACCGCATTTTTGCTGCCCCGGCTGAGGAATGGAAAAACCACATCGGCGCCCTTTCGCCAATTTTACAGGCCGAGCTGTCTTTCCGCCTGAAAACATGCAGCAGCCAGAATCCCGCCGAAACTTTTTGCGCGCTTCTTGCCGAGGTGCTCGCAGATCAGCAGGCCTACGTTTACTGCCGCGATGGCAAGCTCAAAGCCATCTCAGGCTACCGGCTCGAACATCTGCAATCGCTTTCACTACAGGTTTTTCCGCAGATTAACGACGCGGCGAACTGGGTCGGTTGCAACATTGTTTTGCCCCGTCGCCTCGCTGATCAGAAAAAGCGCTGCGTCGATATGCTCGCCCGCGAGGTCAGGCAAAAGCAGCAGCTGCTCGAAGACCAGCACAACCTGCTCACAAAATACTCTGAATCAGAACACTATCGCCATCATGGCGATCTGCTGGTTGCCAACCTTTATCAAATTAAACAAGGCAGCCGCTTTGCTGAAGTTGAAGACTGGCATACCTCAGCACTGGTACGCATCGAACTTGATCCAGCAAAAACCCCGGCAGCCGTAGCTCAACGCTATTTTAATCTCTATAAGAAGTCGCAGCGTGGAATCGCCGAAGTAGAAAAGCGCCTGAAAATTCTTGGCGACGAACTCGCCTGGTTGCGCGAACAGCTCTGGCTCGCTGAAACAGCCGAGCAAGAAGCCGATCTGCTGCCCGATCTGATTAAATCTGCAGCAGAATCAGATCGCCACCCGAACCACAAGGGCGGTAAAAAAGCCAGCAAAAAGGAAGACAAAAGCCCGCGTGGCGGCCGCAAGCGCGTTGATTTCAAACCTGTTGTCGAAATTGACGGCTGCCGTTTCTACGCCGGCCGCAATGCCCGACAGAACGATGCCCTGACCTTTCAGCTCGCCCGTCGCGGCGATTACTGGTTTCACGCCAACGATGTACCGGGCGCCCACGTGATTTTACGCAAAGCCGAAGGCGAAGTGAGCGAAACCGACCTGCATCGCGGCGCCCAGCTTGCCGCCTGGTTCAGCTTCGCCCGCAACAGCAGTAAAGTGCCGGTCGATTGCGCTGATGTCGCCCATGTCAAAAGAATCCCCGGCGGCGGCCCCGGTCGCGTCTCCTACACGCACCAGAAAACCCTGCTGGCTGACCCTTCCGCCGCCGCCGCTATGCTGTCTGAATCTATCAAAACCACCTAAGTCCTCTGCCACATATTAGTGCAAGAATTCTTTGTCATTCTAGCCATGCAATTTGCGCATAAAGCGCAAATTGCCGCGCGTGCAAAACAAATGTATAATCGAAAACAATTTATTGTGTCACTCGCTGGAATTTAAAAGGTGTGCCTGTGAAAGTCTTTATGAAAGCTGGAAACCAGATGAAAAATACTGTTGCAATTGCTCTGTTAATGCTTGTGTGTCTTGTTGGCGCAGCCATGGCCGAAACCACGCCACCGGAAAAAATTTCAGAGCTGGTCAGAGACATCAGGTTGCCGGGCGACGAACTTAAGTCGCTGGCTTTCGATATGCACATGAATCTGCCGATGCCGCTGAGTATATTGTGTCAGGTGCGCTACAGCGCTCCAGATAAGTATTCTTTGCATGTCTTCGATAATTACGACCAGACTCCGGTCTTGATTATCATCGGGCGAACCGCCATGATCAACGATCCTTTCGCCGGCAGTCTCACTCTTATCGCTTCGGCCGGAGTTGCTTTCGACCTTGTGCCGCGTGGAACCGAATATAACGCGCAGTTTGCCTTCAACATTCCGGTCGCTGGCGAAATCAAAAATCGCATCGAACTTGATTTTAAAACGATGTTTTCGCGCGTCAGCGAGAACATTACGGTCGAAAATGCCGCTTCAGATACTCTATTATTTTCGGGTCTGACTGAACAAAAAAGTCGTTGTGTCGCGGTGTTTGCTCCCGATGAACTCTTTGCTCTGCGTGAGGTCGCTCTTTTTGTAGAAGAAGAGAAAACGGCTGTGCTGGAACTGAAAAACATCAGGGTTGATAGCGCGCCAGAGTCGGTTGCAGAGGTTTTTCCGATGATGCAACTGGCCAGTTCGGCTATCGCGCTGAATCCTATCGAGCCTCAGGGAATGATTGATACGGCCATGGTTGCTACTACGGTAATCAAGGCAGTATTTGCCCGGTCGGCAATTCGCAACGAGCCTTTGCGCGAGAATCTCGAAAACATGCTGAGCCAGAAAATAGACTGGGCCTCAATTGAAAAGGTTGATGCCGCAAGGTCAGAACAGTTGCGCCAGATTTTTAAGCCTCTGTAGCAGATTTTCGTCGATCATTGCCAAGCAGGTCGGCAAAAGAGCAGTCAGCGAATTCGGCTCTCAGACGTTTTTGCAGGAGTTCCAGCCGTTCGTGTATCGGGCACAGGTTGCTGCGGTCGCACGCGCTGAGATCCTGGCAGCAGATGTTGAGGTTGATGGCGCGTTGATCGAAAAGCTCAAGAATGTCGAAAAGTGAAATTTCAGCGGGTTTGCGTGCCAGAAAAATACCGCCCTGCTTGCCGCGATGTGTGGCCAGTATTCCGGCTTCGACCAGGTGATGCGAAATTTTTCGCAGAAACCGGTAGGGAATTTGCATCTTTTCGCTGATTTCTGTGGTGACAACAGCTCCATCGCCAGCATGTTGTGCCAGATACAAAACTGTTCGTATTGCGTAGTCTGCTTCTCGTGTAATCATATTGTGCCGCCAGAGTGTAATGATATAGAATGGGTAGCAAATATCTGCGGGCAAGTCAAGCGTATAGATCGCTATCGCTGGAATGCTCATTGACAGTGTACGGCAGGTGCATTAGAATGTTTCGAAACCCCGGAGGTAAATGTGACAGCACAGAAAATCGGCCAACGCCCCGTGAGACAGAAAAGCAAAAGTAAAACGACCGGTGGACCGGATATCAGAAGCAATCTGGCCGAATATCTGCGAGAAGTTGGGCTCGACGAAGAGCGCATTCTCGCAAACCTTGTGTTTGAGCCAGTAGTCATTGGCCGCCAGCTCGAAGAGAACCACTTTACCATAACTGACTTTCAGGGCACTGAAGCCAACCGGGTTTTGCTTGGCGCCATGCTCGAGTTGCTCGAAGATGGCATGCAGATCAATCTGGCCAATCTGGTAACCCTGCTTGCCCAGGAGCGCCCTGGCAAAAAGACCAGACTCGAACTTGCCGGTGGTGAAGACCGGGTCAGAGAACTGTTTCTTTCTCCTTTTGCTACTGCCGGCGTGAGCATGCTCGACGATATCGAGCCGGTTGTCGAAAAAATCAGGGATCGCAACATCAGAGTTGATGCGCATCGCGCTATGGTGCAGTTTTCTGAGCGCATTATCCACGGCGAAAAAGACGCTTTTGAGATTCTGGGCAGCTGCATTCAGTCGCTGCGCAGTCTCTTTCTGCAAGGCAGCGCCGGCTATATCAGAACTCTTGACTCGCATCTCGCCGAGATGGAAGAACTGGTTACCGATCATCGCGAACGCAAGCGCAGTTATCTCGGCCTGCAAACCAATTTTCCAATATTGATGGAACGCCTCAACGGATTTCAGAAAGAATTTTATCTGGTCACCGGTGGGGTGGGCATGGGCAAATCAACTTTTGCGACCCAGCTTGCCTGGGACCTCGCCAACCTGAACCCGGACCTGACCGTAATTTTTTTCAGTCTCGATCTCAACCGCCTCGATGCTACTTCAAAAATTGTTTCACAGGCTGCCGAGATACCAATTGACTATGTCAAAAACCCCTATGTCACAAGACCTGACATGGAGGAAAAGCGCAAAGCAGCTTTGCAGACAGTCGGAAATATGAGCAGTCGCCTTATTCTTGTTGATGAATCCAGCGGCCGCCTGTTTATCGATGATGTGAAAAAATACGTTAAACGCACCAGACTTGAACGGGCCGGTGAAGTGGCTGTCATTATTGACCCGATTTTCAAGATACTTATGCGTAACCAGGCGCATATGAGTTTTAATGAAAGATGCAACCTGCTTTCGGCAGAGCTTAAAAGCCTGGCTGCGGTCGAAGGGGTGACTGTAATTGCGACCGCCGGGTTGCCAAAAGCCATCAGCAACCGCCGCCCGGTTAAAGAAGACCTCGAAGAGATAATGGGGCTTCTCTATGACCCTTATGCCGTATTTTTCCTGTATTCAGACTATCTTAACAATTTTGATACGCCCTTCCTTGAATGGGAATGGGGCAAGGAAGACAGCTTCATGATTCCAATCACCGAGGCGCTGATTGCCAAGAACAAGATGGGAAGCACTAATGCCCGCATTTTTTACCGGTATTTCGAGGCCTATTCGAAGTTTAAGGAATGCGCTCCCCAGGAAGTCGAAAACTACACGGCGATGATAGAGAATCTCGAACGCTTTAAAGATCAGCAGAATAACCCGACAGTTGCCCGGCGAACCGCAGGTAGTGGCGGTCGGGGTGAGGAATTTTAAATGGAAACAGCACAGGAATTCTTTGAAAAAGGTGTTGACCTGCAGCAGCGCGGTTTGTTCGATCACGCAATCGAAGAGTATGACCGGGCGCTAAGGCTTGATCCTGATAATATCAATATTATGTTAAATCTGGGCGCAGCCTGTCTTCAGAAGGGCCTGTCCGATCGCGCGGTTAAGTTGCTCAAAAAGGTTCTCGAGACTGAGCCTGAGAACAGCATGGCGCTTTATAACATCGGCAAAGCCTATGTTTATCGCGAAGAATACGAGACTGCTCTCTCGCATTTCAACCGGGCGGCTTCTTTGTTACCGGGAGACGCTGATGTCAAAAAACTGATAGCAGTTTGTTTGCGGCATCTGGGCAGCATAGACCAGTCGGTAACAATTATGCTTGGTCTCCTTGATGTCATTGCCGGAGATGTTGAGGCTCTGCTGCGTCTTGGCGATGATCTGATGCAACTTGAGCGCTTTGATGAGGCGCTTGATATGTTCAGGCGTGCCAGTTCGGTTGCCTGCGATTCAATTGTGCCGTTGCTGGGTATTTATCAGTGCCAGCTTCGCCTCGGCAGCAGGGAAAAGGCGATCACTGCTCTTAAACGCGCGATCATGATCGAGCCGGCCAATCAGGACCTGCTGGTAAAGCTTGTTGATGTCTATGTCGGCGATGGTAGAATCCAGGAAGCCGTCGAGGTCATCAACAAGGGGCTTGAAACCATCGAGTCGCCGACACTTCTTCGTGAAAAATATAATGAAATGGCCCGTCGTCTGCCGGTGCTGCGCAAAAAAGCCGCCGCCGCCAAACTCGACGCTGGTCTGAGTCGACATGAAACCGCGGTTTATGACATTCTTGATGGTCTTTATGATGGCCGTATCCGTCTTGAAATCGCGGTAAAAGAGCTTGAAGCTCTTCGAAAAAAAGATCCGTCAGATCTGCTGGTTGCTGATGAGCTTGCCAATCTGCTTTTTCAGGCACGTGAATTCGGGCGGGCCTCCGAAATTTATTCTGAAGTGCACCTGAGCCGCCCGTCAGACCCGAGGCATCGTATCGATCTCGCTAAGTCTCTGGCGATGAAGGGTGATACCGAGGCTGCCCGCGCGATTCTGAAAGACTCTCTGCGTGATCTTGGCCATATGCCAGAGCTTGATCTGGCAATGACTGAGCTTGATCTTTTCGACAAAGAATTTGCCCGCGCCGCCGGCCGACTGGAAATAATTCTCAAGGAATACCCGGCTGAGCAGCACGCGCTGTTTTTATACGCTTATACAGCCATGCGTCTTGATGAACTCGAAACTGCAGAAAACACTTTCAAGCAGCTGTTTGAAAAGAATAAAACCGATGAAGAACTGGCTGTCTGGTATTCGCGCCTGGCCATCATGCAGGGACAGCCAGCTCGCGCCCTGAAAATCTGGGAAAACTTCAGCGATGGCATCGAGAGTCTGGTTGAAATTATCGCCAGGGTTGAGCTGACGCTGGCAACAGGTGACAGCAAGGGTATAATGCGTCATTTGCAGAAAATCGGTGACTACCACCCGCGATTTATCGAAGATCACATGCTGTTCGGCAAAGCCTTCTTTTTTGCCGGTGACTTTTCTTCGGCGCAGCGCGAATTTGACCTGGTGCTCAGGCTTGAGGCGCGCAATGCTGAGGCGTTAGCGATGTCGGCGATGAACTCGCTGATTCGTAACAAAACCGCCAAGTTCTGGAACTTCTGGCAACATGCTATCGACTGTGATTCGCTATATGCAGTTATCCCCGCAATGGTGCTCAAGGATAGCCTCAATTTTGCACAACGCGAGCGTCTTAAGGTTGAAACCCGAAAGATGGTCGATATCGGCGCCCTGAGAGAAATCGACAAGGTTCGTTTGTCCAGGCTGCTGAAATGTCTCTGAATCAGGAAACAATAATGAATAAAAAGGTTAAGAAGCCGCACAGCGTTGCAGAGTTGCGCCGCATGGTCGCCAATCTCGAAACAATCCCGGAGAAGCGTCTGGCGGGCGCTGTCTGCGATATTATCGATCTCGGTGGTTACTCGATGGCGGTTCTGCTCGAAAAGCTCAGTACGCTGACGGTTCCGGTGCAGATGGTCGCCGCCCGCAAGATCGAAGATTTTCTTTACTTCCATCCGGAAAAGGGTGCAAAGCTGCTTGATCGTCTGCTGGTTGCCATGCGCGATGTTGATATTTCATGCCGTCCCTCTTTGTTAGCGGCTCTTGCCGATGTTTCCGGTTGTCTTGAGATGGATCATCTGACCATGGGCAAGCTTGCTCCAGATGCTCTCGATGCTCTTGACAGCAACATGGATTTCGCCAGAATGGCAAAGGCTGTTGAGCTTGTTGTCAGGGCTTCCGGGGTTGCCGGCATACCATCTATCATCAGATTGATGGTAAAATCATCAGAAAAACCAGACGACTATGCTAATTATCAGTTTATGGAAACGGCTCTGATGGCCCTTAAGAGACTGGGCGGCGAACCTGTTATCAGATTGTTGATTAACCCTTCTTCTGCTGATGCTATTCGCCAGTTGCGAATGGAATGGCGCTCCGTCGACCAGCAGCTGCTGCAGGACACCCTGTCGGCTTTGCGGCAGGTAGACGTCGGTTTT
>Ga0154428_1133_pt1 | contig 20679 bp, 19 predicted proteins | sample RifGroC2_FD_115932 | JGI IMG/M metagenome (GOLD analysis project Ga0154428, IMG submission 115932) | Candidatus Riflebacteria bacterium GWC2_50_8 | reverse complement strand
GGTTCAGCTACTAAGGCTGTTACTGCTGGCGGTCAGGGTCCCGATTGCGAATGCATTAAAAAGCTTCTTGATACCCTTGATGAATATATCCCACAGCCGGAACGCGCTCTTGACAAGCCCTTCCTGCTCCCAATCGAAGACGTATTCACCATCACCGGTCGCGGCACTGTTGTAACCGGTCGTATTGAACGTGGTATGATCAAGGTTGGCGAAAAAGCTGAACTGGTTGGTATCCGCGCCACACGCGAAACTACCGTTACCGGCGTTGAAATGTTCCGCAAGCTTCTTGATCAGGGTCAGGCCGGCGACAACGTTGGTCTTCTCCTCCGCGGCATTGAAAAGACCGAAGTAGAACGCGGCATGGTTCTTGCCAAACCCGGCAGCATCAAGCCACACACCAAGTTCCACTCACAGGTTTACGTTCTGAGCAAAGAAGAAGGCGGACGCCACAAACCATTCTTCTCAGGATACAGACCCCAGTTCTATTTCAGAACCACCGACGTGACTGGCGTTGTTCAGCTCGGCGAAGGTAAAGAAATGATCATGCCAGGCGACCGCGCTGAATTCCAGTGCGAACTCATCGCCCCGATCGCCTGCGAAGAAGGTCTCCGCTTCGCAATCCGCGAAGGTGGCCGCACCATCGGCGCCGGCGTCGTTACCAAGATCATCGAATAATCTCTGTAATTCCGGGGGCGGAATCTTCCGCCCCCTGATATTCTTTAACAAGCCGACCCTGTCGGCTTTTTTAAGCGAGGTACTGTTATGCGTGAAAAGATCACCCTGGTTTGCAGCAGCTGCAAACGCAAAAACTACATGTCTATGAAAAACAAGCGTAACGACCCCGACCGCATCGAACTGAGCAAATATTGCAGCGCTGAGCGCAAGCATACTGTTCACAAAGAAGGCAAGTAAGGGTTAGCTGGTTTTTTCTTAGGCCAATAGCTCAATTGGCAGAGCACCGGTCTCCAAAACCGGGGGTTGGGGGTTCGACTCCCTCTTGGCCTGAATGAATACCCCACAGGAAGAACGAGGGTCACAATGAGCAAAATTGCATCTTGGTGGAAAGAAACCTCCCGCTTCTTACGAGAAGTCTGGATCGAAGTGCGGCCAACTAACGGTCGTGTTTCCTGGCCAACTTACGAGAACGTGAAAGTATCGACCAAAGTGGTCATAGTTTCATCTATCGGTCTTGGGCTTTTTATTGGTCTGCTTGATATCTTGTTTGGCAAGGTATTGACCATGATCATCGGTGGCGGAACGGTATAAGGGCTAATCGTGGATATTTTAAAAGCAAAATGGTATGTCATCCATACTAACTCCGGTTCAGAATACAAGGTTAAAAAGAACCTCGAAAACCGTATTGAGCTCCTCGGCAAAAAGGACAGCATCTTTCAGGTGATGGTCCCCGAAGAAAGCGCAGAACGGGTGCAGGATGGTGAGCGCGTCACGCAGACCCGCAAAATTTATCCTGGTTATGTTCTGGTTCAGATGGATATGGACGACGATACTTGGACTGTCGTTAAAAACACTCCAGGCGTGACCGGGTTTGTTGGACTTGGCAGCAAGCCGACCCCTCTGCATGATAAAGAAGTGCAGACTGTTCTTCGTGCTGCCGGCAGCGGCCCGCAAAGATCTGCAGCCATGACCCCGATCGGGTTCACCGAAGGCCAGACTGTCAAGATCATCGATGGACCGTTCACCGATTTTATCGGTGTTATCAAGGAAATCAATCAGGAAAAACGCAAGGCCAAGGTTCTCGTGTTCATATTTGGCCGTGATACTGCTATCGAAGTTGATCTTATTCAGCTCGAAGAAGCCTGATAATTTGTAGATTAAGTTCTCAGAAGGAGATCAAAGGTTATGGCCAAGAAATTAGTAGCTATGGTTAAATTGCAGATTCTGGCTGGCAAAGCAAATCCAGCCCCCCCGGTTGGTCCCGCTCTTGGCCAGCATGGTGTTAACATCATGGACTTCTGTAAGAATTTCAATTATCGGACGGCAAAAGAGGGCGATTCAATCATACCAGTCGAAATTTCAATTTTCGCTGATAGATCTTACACCTTCATTACCAAAACGCCTCCGGTAGCATTCTTGCTGAAGAAAGCCGCTGGCATTGCCAAAGGCAACCAGACCCCTGGTCGCACCAAGGTTGGCATGGTGACTATGGCTCAGGTAAAAGAGATTGCTGAAAAGAAGATGCCTGACCTGACAGCCGCTTCTATCGAAGCTGCTATCAACGTTGTTAAGGGCACTGCCCGCAGCATGGGCATGGAAGTTGTCGATTAAGCCAGCCCGTTTATGGCAGGCTGACCTTTAAAGAAAGGAGGAAGCAAAAAGATGCCGAAACACTCCAAAAGATTCAGAGGTGTTAGCAAAGACCTCGTTCATCTCAAGGTTTATACCGTAGAAGATGCTTTCGACAGAGTTAAGAAGACCGCTACTGCTAAATTCGATGAATCCATCGATATAGCCGTCTGCACCGGACTCGATCCGAAATATGCAGATCAGCAGTTGCGTGGCAGCGTTGTTCTCCCACACGGAACAGGTAAAACTACCCGTGTTGTAGTATTCGCAGCCGGTCAGAAAGCTGAAGAAGCAAGAAGCGCTGGAGCAGACTTCGTAGGTGCCGAAGACCTCGTCACCAAGATCGAAGGAGGCTGGGTTGATTTTGATGCCGCCGTTGCTACACCCGACATGATGAGATTTGTCGGGAAGCTTGGTAGAATTCTTGGTCCCCGCAACCTGATGCCCAACCCCAAAGTTGGAACAGTCACTCAGGACGTGGCCAAAGTTATTACCGAACTTAAAGCCGGTAAGGTTCAATACCGTGTTGAAAAAGCTGGTATTATTCACTCAACCCTTGGGAAAGCTTCATTTGATGCCAAAAAGCTCAAAGAAAATTTTCTCGCCTTCTTCCAAGCTATTACGAAAGCTAAACCAGCCGGTGCCAAGGGCGCCTATATCAAGAGCGCAACCGTCAGCTCGACCATGGGCCCAGGGTTCCTGGTTGACGTTAACGAGTCAAGAGTAGAATCAGAGAAGACCTCTTCCTGATCCTGCTGATTTGAAACTGGTCGTAGACCGCAGGTCTTAACTAATTGGCTTAACAGCCTCCCTGCCGAGACTGGATAACAGGACGATTATTAATCGAACCGTTTCCGGTTAAGGCGCCGGAAACGGTTTTTTTATTCCTCTGAAGGAGGTGAAATCATTGAAGGATTTATCTAACAAAGAAGCTTACGTAAAAGAATTTGCAGAAAAACTGGCAAAGTCACAGGTTGTCGTTCTCGCCAACTGTGAAGGTGTTAAGGTTTCTGAAATGACCGCTCTGCGCAAGTCTGTGCGTGAAACTGGCTCTGAGCTGCGTGTTGTTAAAAACACTCTGCTGTGCCGCGCTCTGCATAGCACCCCGATGAAGGACCTTGAAGGTCACATGAAGGGTTCGACCGCTGTAACCTTTGGTTACAAAGACCCGATTGCTCCGGTCAAAGCGTTGTTTGAATTCGCAGACAAAGCCAAGAAGTTCACGTTCAAAGCCGGTTTTATGGATGGTCAGACACTTAATGTAAATCAACTGACTGCTCTTTCCAAAATTCCAGGCCGCAAAGAACTTTATGGCATGCTCGCATCTGCCGTTCAAGGCCCGATCCGCAAGTTCGCCTGTGTTATCGACTCTCTTCGCAAGAAAAGAGAAGAAGCGTCAGCCCCTGCAGTCTCTGCAGAAGCGCCGGCAGAAGCACCGACAGCCTGAACTTAATTTCTGCAGGGCATGGTGCCCGCAGTTTAAATTTGCATAAGACTTATTAAGGAGTTGTTAAAATGAACAAAGAGCAGATTCTCGAGAGCATCGAAAAGATGACCGTTCTCGAACTTTCCGAACTCGTCAAGGCTATTGAAGAAAAATTCGACGTAACCGCTAACGCACCCGTTATGATGGCTGCTGGCCCAGTTGCTGTCGCTGAAAAAGAAGAATTTGACGTTGTTATCGAAAGCAATGGCGCCAACAAAATCAACGTTATCAAATGCGTTCGCGAACTGACCGGTCTCGGCCTCAAAGAAGCCAAAGACCTGGTTGACGCAGTTCCGAAGACCCTCAAAGAAGGCCTGTCAAAGGCTGACGCTGAAGCTATGAAGAAAAAGCTCACCGAAGCAGGCGCAACTGTTTCTCTGAAGTAATTTCGAATTGTAATTCAGGTTTAAATAAAACTGCTCCGCCTCTGGCGGGGCAGTTTTTGCGTATATACTGATTTGCATGGCGACTATTTTATTGCTGCAGCCAGTACGACAATGATATCGTAAACAGACATGCCAGCGTCTGCAAATACCAGTAAGAGATTCATTATCAGCCTGCTGCTGATAATGGTGTCGTTTGTTCTGCTGTTCGTGATTTCTTACCAGAGCCTCAGATTTCAGGAACAGGTGCTGACCAGCCAGAATCGCCGCGAAAAAATGAGTCGACTCGATCAGATCAGCAGAGACTTTTTTGCGCGTCTGGCCAGCGCGCCAGTGCCAGGAAGCGCTATTCCGCTGCCGTTTGCCCGGCCGACTTTTCCCATGCTGCAAGCGCCCGAGAGCAGTCGCGCCCGCCAGACCTTTCTTAAAATGGCCGTTTTACCAGAGCAGAGGCAGGCTCTTCTTATCGAGGCTGAACTGAATGCAACCGCCGAAGAACAGAGTTTCTGGCGCCATCTTCTGGTGAACGAGTATTTTAACGGCGGTAGTTTCTTTGAAATGCGGCGAACAGCCATTCAGCTCATTGACTCAAATTTTGATTTTCTGCTCGATAACGGCAGGACACTGAAAACCGAAGCAACGATAAAAGTTGCCGAGTCTTTTTTGCGCGAAAACAATCCTGAAGCCGCCAGGCTCTGGTTAAGCCGATTGCGCAACATGCCGGCACCAGCAGTATTGCCTGAGAAGCCAGCAGACTGGTTTTCTACCAGTCTGCCAGCCGAGTCCGGATCATGGCTGCGGTTGTTGTTCAGTTGTTATCAGCTTTCATATTCTGAGCTGATTGTGCCGGGCTGGCGTGGCGATGACACGCATGATGCATTGATTCTGAGACATAATGACGGCTTGTTTGCGTTCTCGGCAGGGATGGTCGTTTCAGCGTTGCAGCAGCGGTTTTCGGAAAATGGTTTTGCTGACGTGTTGAGGCTCGGCACCGCAGGCACAGATGATTCTGACCATCTGCTGGCAGACTCTAACGGGTTGCGCGTCGCGTTGCGCGATGAGCTGCCGGCTGCGATTCCTGGGGGCTTTCTGCTGCTGCTGCTTTTGACTTCACTTGGAATCGCCGGACTTTTTATTTTTGCGCTGCACGAATGGCAGTTGCTGCAAAAAGCCAGGCTGCTCGACGAAGAAGAGCAGTTCTTCAGGCAGACTGCTCATGATCTGAAAACTCCTATTACCATCGTCAGCTTTCTAGCTGAAACACTTGCGCTTAAACGCTATAAAACCGAAGACCAGCAGAATCGTTATCTCAACCAGTTGCAGGCCGAGACGCAAAAGGCCGCCGAACTTTTCGACCGTCTGCTGCTTTCAGTGCGGTTACGCAAAAATGCGGTCAGTGCGGATCTGAAAAACCTGGCGGCGTGCGACTCTCTTAAGAGCCTGATGATACGCTTTAATACACGCATGACTGGCTGGGAAATCAGCGAGCAGTATGAAGGAAGTGCTCAGATAATCGCCGATCCAGACATGTTTGAGCGGGTGATGATTAATCTTGTTGAAAACGTTCTCAGGCACGCCGCCGAAGGCAGGCAGCTGGTGTTGCGGATCTGTCCGCACCAGGCCAGCTCAGGCGCTGAAATCTCGGTAATGGTCGGCGACCGTGGCAGTGCCTTTCCAATCGCCATAAATGATGGCAAGATCGATTTGCTTAACGATAGTCTGCCTTATCGCCAGGAACGCGGTGGCAGCGGCACCGGCCTGTTTCTGGTCAGACAGATCATGCAGATGCACGGCGGGCGGTTTTATGCCACTCGCAGAGATGGCGGAGGGATTTGGATGATAACCACCTGGAGGGCTGGAAATGACCAGAATTCTGGTAATTGAGGATGAGCAGGTCATTCGCGAACTGCTGTGTGACAATCTTGAATTTGATGGTTTTGTGCCAGTCGCGGCCGCCAGCCTTACCGAAGGCGAAAAAGCGCTCAAGCTGCAGCAACCTGAGATAGTGCTGCTTGATCTGAATCTGCCTGACGGTAATGGTGCTGAACGGCTAAAGGAGTGGCGCAGTGCCGGTATGAGCTTGCCAGTAATTATCTGCACGGTGCGTGACCGCGAGATTGATATTATCAAGGCCCTCGACGCCGGCGCAGATGATTATATAACCAAGCCGTTCCGGATACGAGAGTTGATCGCCAGAGTCAGGGCTGTTCTGCGTAGAACCGGTAATGGCAATGAAAGCCGGTCGCCCAGAATAGGTCGCCTCGATGTTGATTTTGCCGCGCGCGTTGCCACTTGCGCCGATGAGCGGGTTAATCTGACGACGACAGAGTGGCAGATGCTTGAATACCTGTGGAACAACAAGAATCAGGTGCTGAGCCGCGAACAGATTATTGATTGCATCTGGGGCATCAGCGAGCTCGAAGACAGTCGCGCCGTCGATGTGCATATCGGCCGCCTGCGCCGAAAGATCGAAGCCCAGGCTGAGCCGGAAACCTTACTCACCGTGCGCGGTTTTGGCTATACCCTGAAAATATGAATTGTTACGAACCTGTTACATGATCGACATACGACTGAAACATCAAAATCAGATAATAACGATAGCTAAGAACAAAAAAGGAGTTTAACTATGAAGAAACTTATTGCTACCGTGTTTATGCTGTCGCTGGTATTGCTGTGTCAATTCCTCTGGGCTCAGGATGCTGACCTTGACGGTGCCATTACCCGTTTGTGGTCGACTGGACCCGATGAGAAAATTGAGCAGATTCTCAAAACATGCAGCGAAAGCAATGTGCCGGCAGTAGCCACCAGAGCCAATTTTCATCTTGCCTGCCTGCGCGCGCTCAAAGACAGTGCGAATGCTGAACCAATTCTGGCGCAGCTCGAAATAGCCGCTCAGAACGAAACCGAGAAAGCAACCATCAAGACGCTCAGAGAAATGTTGCAGGCTCGCGCTAATAAGCTTCCCGACAGCTTTCAGAAGAAAATTTCACTTGATTTCAAAGATGTTGATCTGGCCGTTGTGGCACAAATCATCGCCAAACAATCTAATACCAACATTGTTGTGCATTCAAAGATTAAGAAAATGATCTCGATCACCCTTCTTGACGCAACCATCGCGCAAGCTCTCGATCTGATCTGTGAAATGACTGACCTGCGCTACGAAAACCGCAACGGTGTTTTCGTTATTCTGCCAATGCAGGAAGACAGTAAAAACTATGTCAAAAGCTCTTATCGTCTGTCGTCGCTTTCACCTACAAAAGCAATCAACCTTCTGGAATTGCATGCCCGTGCGAAAACCGGTGGTAATGCGCCGGCCAATTTTGCTGACAACTCCGGCAACGCTGAATCAGAGCTGCCGCCCGGCGTTACCACCAAAGTCGACAGTAACAAGATAATTTTTGAAGGCGAGCCAGAGGCAGTTGCCCGCTATCTCAGTTTTCTGGAAAGCATGGATTTAAAAGATCGCGCCCACAAGATATCGTTCAGAGTCTGGCAGCTTAATCAGGACTCTTCGCTCGACATAAGGGCATTCGCTGACCTTGATGAAAACGAACGCGGCAAGGTGGCAAAAATAGTCTCGGCGCCGGCGATAATAGCTCTTCCCAATAAGCTGGCCAGAATCGCAGTTGACAACGCTGACAGCGAAAAAACCGATCCCCCGAAAGAGTCGCTTGATTATTCGATTTCCTGCAGGTTCAATGATACCTATTCGCCGGATCATCTTAACATCACCTTTGAAATCCAGGTTTACGGCACTTCTGTCATTCATGGCAAGCCTCTTAAGACTACCAAAGCTTACAACACCAGAATAAATGTTAAGCGCAATGAATGGGTAATGCTGCCCTTCTATCAGGGCGCTAATTTGATTTATCTCGAGACCCAGGTGACCAGTCACACCGACTAACTGTTGTTGAATTAATCGTTTAATCCAGGATTTTCCTGACATGATCTGTTGTGTCAGGGAAATCTTTGGTTGCATCTTTGCCAAGGATTTTGGCAAGCATCTGACTTAACTCTGCCATTCTGAATGGTTTGCGCAAAAAACCGCAAATACCAATATTTTTCATTTCTGCCAACTCCTCTTCTTTTGCAAAGCCAGATGCCACAAGGACAAGGCAGTTCGGTTTCCGCTTTTTCAGTCTGATCAGCGCCTCTTTGCCACTCATAACTGGCATAATCATATCGAGAATCACCAGTGCAATTTCGTCTGCCTCTTTTTCGAAAATTTCTACTGCTTCGCGGCCATCGGCTGCGATAACGGCCTCATAGCCAAGTGTCTCAAGTATCGTTTTGCCAACCGACCTCAAAAAATCTTCGTCATCTACGAGCAGAATTTTTCCTGAGCCACGGATAAGTTTTTGTTCGTCTGCCGGTTTAACGCTTGCATGTTCAGCAAGCGGTAAATAGATATGAAAAACTGTGCCAACACCGACTTCACTGTAAACATTTATGGCACCGCCATGGTCTTTAATCGCGCCATAAGCCATGGCCAAACCAAGGCCAGTGCCCTTGCCCAGTTCTTTGGTAGAAAAAAATGGCTCAAAGATTCTTTTCTGAATCTCCATGGGCATGCCGCAACCATTATCTCTGACTTCAATTTCAACAAAGCTGCCAGGCTTCAGGTCAAAAGGGCTTTTTTGGCAGTAGTCGCAGTCAAGGGAGATATTTTGCATCAGGAAACTTAAGTTTCCTCCATTGGGCATTGCATGACTGGCGTTAATCCCAAGATTCATAAAAACACTTTGCAGCAGAGACCCGTCGCCCATTACGATGCTTGAATCTGCCAGATTTTTATAGTCAAGAGAGATGTTGCGGTTGAGAGTTCTTTTGAAAATCTCAATTGACTCTGCAATTACTTTGGAAACATCAACAGGATTATTGTCTTTTCCCCTTTTACGAGCAAAGGTCAGTAGTTTTCTGGTAAGATCCGCGGCTTTATTTGAAGCGGTTAAGATCATTTCAAGAAGTGTGTCATGCTTTTGAGGGCTCATATCTGGTTTCTTAAGAAGCTCGGCAGCACCCATGATTCCTGCTAGAACATTGTTGAAGTCATGAGCAACGCCGCCGGCAAGCTGTCCGAATGCATCCATTTTCTGCGACTGCAACAATTGTTCCTGCAGCTTTTGCTTTTCCTGTTCAGCCTTTTTATAACCCGTAATATCGCGCCATGTCATGTGAAGCATGGAACTGCCCACGATCGCAACAGGCATCAGGGCCATATCTACGAAAAAGGTCGAGCCATCGGCCTTTTTAAAAAGCCATTCAAATCGGCTGTAGCCCTCTTCTATGGCCTGCTGAATCTTGCCACTCATTTTCTCTGACGATAGAAGTCCATCAGGCTGAATATCTGGCGCAATATCTGTTGTAGTCAGGCCTAAAAGCTGTTCTTTGGCGGTCATGCCGGTAAGAACTAATGTTGCCCGGTTACACTCGACAAAATGCCCGTCTTTGAGTAGTAGGATCGCATCCGAAGAGTTTTCGAACAGTCGCCGAAAGGTTTCTTCGCTCTCTTTAAGACGATTTTCGGCGATATGTCTTTCTGTGTTATCTCTGAAAAATGAACAGATCAGGGAGTTTTTTCCATTTTCGTCTCTGGCAATCGGGAACTTGCTGATCTGCCAGAAAGTCGGCTTATCATTGTCATTCGAGATTTCGAGCTCTGTTTCAACATAGCCATCGCTGGCAAAACTTGTTTTTTCGAGGTCATTGAGCTTTTCTGCTAGACCAGGTTCGCCACGAGATGAATTCAATCTGTCTACAGTCTTTGCCTGCCCGGCTTCTGGAAACAGGCTTGCAGTTTCTCTGCTTGCCATGGCAATGCTACCATCTGCCTTACTTATAACCAGGCCCATTGGAGCATGATTCAGAATTCCCTGCAGCTGGTCGGCAAGATATCTGATGCTCCTGCCAAAATATCTGCTCAGCTTGTAAGCCAGCAGTATTGAAATACATGTCAGAATCGCAATCAAAACCAGCAGCTTTGAAAAATTGTCGTTCTGACGTTTGTGAAGATCGGTAAAATCTATACCAATTCTGACAGTTCCCATTATGTCGTCATCAATCCCGCCCCGAAATGGAATGATAACTTCGTTAATGGTGAGATCATTCAATATTTTGTCGGTTACAAAAGGCGCTTGTTTCGACAGACATTGACGATTTTCTGCCTGGGCCAGAGTCGGGATCAGCGTATCATTTCTGGTTTGATCGCTGTGAGCAAACACTTTGTTATCAAGGCTTTCCACAGAGATGTAGGCCAGTTCACTTACTTCCGAAATTAGTTCGGTGACCAGTTTTCTGGTATGAAATTTGCCGGAAAAGCTAATGCGATTGATTGATTCACTTATGGTGACGGCTATTGCGATCGAAAGTCGTTCATTGTAGTCCTTTTGCAGACGATTAAATAGATGATTCGATGCGACAAGCACGATCATCATTAAAGCAAGGAGGATAAGGCCCATGAAAGCGGCCAGTTTCTTGTCAACCGCTTCCAGCCTGTAACTTCCATTCTGGACCAAGCAGAATTCCTCCTCATAGTGTCTGAGTAAATTTACTCATCTCAAATTCACCGCCAACTCACTCTTTCGCTACAATCAGATTGCCTGACCAGTCGTCGCCGAGAGATTTCCAGCTTTTCTTAATGACCAGTGGAATTGGGCCGGTCCAGCCTGGATATTGTGAGAGTGTTTCGCGGGTAATCGGAAAAACAGGTAGCAGCGCATGATAAGGCACTTTATTTCCAAGCAATATGTTGTAGCCGGTCTGCATAGCCTCTTCGCCGAGAGGTCCGCAGAATTGTGCAGAATCAATTACCGTGATTCTTCCTTTTCTGATGTTTTCTATTGATTTCGGGTCACCATCAATGGTTGCGTGCAGCACTTCTGTGCGCCCGGCCTTAAACAATTCTTCTGCAATAGCCAGGCCGCCACCGTCATTGACTGTAAAAACTACGTCGAAACTGTCGGGCTGAGGAAAATCTTTAAGGATTCTTTCGGCTGCCAGTTTGCCTGAGACAGGCTCAACCGCCTGATAAGTTTGCAGAATCAGGTAGTCAATCTCTGCTTTTGACAGGGCATCGAGAAAACCGTTCAGCCTCTCTACTGTTGAAGATACATGTGGGTAGTCAACCAGGATCAGTCGCATCTTTTTCTTTTTTGAAAAAAGTGCCGCAATATACTCTCCGTCTAACCACCCGGCCTGGTAATTGTGCGAGGTTCGATATGCTGTGAGTTTGCCAGAACTGATATATTGATCATAGGCAACTACCGGAATATTTTCTCTGTTAGCCCGCTGAAGGCCTTCAGAAAGCGCAACATTATCTGTGGGCTGGACAATCAGCAGATCTACTTTCAGATCGATCAATTCGTTCATCTGCCCGATTTGGTTGATAATCCCGGCCTCACCATCGCCGGCAATGCGCCAGATCAGTTCAATAGTTCTGGTTCCGGAGGCTGCCGCCACTCTGTTTATTTGTTCAGCCTTTGCCTCAAGTCCTGTTCGCATAGCAACCTGTCCGGGAATATTCATTGACCAGTAAAGTACACCGACACGATATGGAGCGAGTTTTTCAGCTGAAACAAGCCCATAACAACAGGAAAGAAAAATGACCAGAATGGTGGGTACAGCAGTCTGCCATATTTTTTTCATCTGGCACCTCAAGCCTCATTAAGCAATCTATCTGAACAGCTTTATGTTATCTATAGTACAATTCTATCACAAAATTTGAGAGCCAATGAATTTGGACTGCCGGACCAACATCTTAAAGTAAGGAATGGGATATGGCAGTATGGTCTGGCCCCGCGTCCGAATCTTGAACCCGCAAGCTTTTTGCAAATTCACTTTAACGTTATGTACTATCTTTCGGGTAGAAGTTACTTTGCCGGTTTGTTAAACTAGCTGATGCAAAGTCTTTTTTATTGGAGAGAAAAACATGGCTGCAGTGGCGGGTTCTGAAAGAGTAGAGATTTTTGCGCCGCTTTCCGGTTATATTCTGCCTCTCGAAATGGTGCCCGACCCGGTTTTTGCGCAAAAGCTGGTGGGCGACGGAGTTTCGATTGATCCAACCAGTAATATCCTGACGGCACCAGTTTGTGGCGAAGTTATTCAACTGCATGCTGCCGCGCATGCCCTGACTATTAAAACAACTGGCGGCGTTGAAATTCTTGTTCACATTGGTCTCGACACCGTCAAGCTTGGTGGCAAAGGCTTCGAAGCACTGGTTCGCAAGGGCGATACCGTAACTGTCGGTCAGCCTCTGATCAAGTTCAACGCTGATTTTGTCGCTACCAATGCCCGCAGTCTGCTGACTCAGATTCTGGTCGCTAATATGGAGACCGTGCAAAACATCAGGCGCGAGACAGGCGTGGTCGAAGAAGGCACCGATGTGATCTTTTCATTTGAGCCGGTCACAGCTTCTGCTGCAACGGTTGCTGCTGCCTCTGCCGCTTCTCAGCGTGTTGTGTCTGAAGCGATTGTTATTGTTAACCCTTCTGGCCTCCACGCCCGGCCGGCTTCGGTTTTGGCCGGGCTGGCCCGCCAGTTTAAATGTGAACTGCATATACACAAGGGCGACAAAAGCGCTAATGCCCGTAGCGTTTCGGCCCTGATGGCACTTGAAGTTGCCAGAGACGACAAGGTTGTGCTGGTCGCAACCGGCGAAGATGCTGAAAAAGCTGTCGAACATATTGCGCCGCGCCTGGCTGAAGGACTGGGCGAGAACCTCGAAGCGGCTGCCGCCGAACAGAATCAAGAATTTGTAAAAGCAGAGATAACCCGCGCCGGGCAAATGGCCGGAATTGGCGCTTCGCGCGGAGTTGCCATCGGCAAGGTGCTCAAGCTGCGCAGCGAAAAATATGATATTCCCGAGGCCGGCCGTGGCCATAAATACGAACAGTCAGAATTCACCAACGCGGTTAAGCGCGCAACTCTGCAGTTGTCTTCTTTGCAGGACAAACTCAAGCGCTCGGGCAATCCCGAACGCGCCGCGATTTTTGCTGCACATGCAGAACTTCTTGACGACCCGGAACTCATGGAGCTCGTTGAACGCGGCATAATGACTGGAAAAAGCGCTGCCTTTGCCTGGCATGCCGCTTTTACCACCCATGCCGATCGTCTGCAGTCTCTCAACAACCAGTTGCTGGCCGCTCGTGCCAACGATCTAAAAGACCTTGGCTACCGGGTTCTGCGCATTCTGCTGTCAATCGAAGAAAAAAACTACAGCCTCGCTGATAAGCAGGTAATCATCGCAGAAGACCTGACACCATCGAACATTGTCAATATCGACAAGGATCTTGTTGTCGCCTGTTGCACCGTCTCAGGCGGCGCGACATCACATGTTGCAATTCTTGCCAGATCAATGGGCCTGCCGGCAATTGTTGGCCTCGACCCGGCAGCGCTTGAACTCGAAGATGGCATACTGGTTGTTGTCGATGGCAATCGTGGCATTTTAACGATAGAGCCAGATGACAACGAGGTAAAAATCGTCGAAAACACCATGCAGCAGGACGAAAAGACACGCGACGAAGAAAAATCGCATGCTGCCGAAACAGCCGTTACCAGCGATGGCATCGAGATTCGTGTTGTTGCCAATCTTGGTGATGTTGGTTCAGCAGACCAGGCAGTAGAGCTTGGCGCCGAAGGGGTCGGGTTGCTGCGTTCCGAATTTCTGTTCATGAACCGCGCAGTTGCCCCTTCTGAAGACGAGCAATATACGGCATATCTCGCTGTTGCCGCCAAAATGGGCAAAGAGCGCCCGGTAATCATCAGAACGCTTGATGTCGGCGGCGACAAGCCGCTTGCTTATCTACCGATCCCGCAGGAAGAAAACCCGTTTCTCGGTGAACGCGGCATCAGAGTCTGTCTTAACCGTCCAGAAATCTTTATAACTCAGCTGCGTGCCATTTTGCGGGTTGCTCAGGAATACGATGTCAGAGTAATGTTTCCGATGATTGCCGACATCGAAGAATGGCGGCAGGCACGAAAAATTCTGCACGAGACCGCTGCCAGCATGAAGTTGCCGATGATCAAGACTGGCATTATGATTGAGGTGCCATCTGCAGCCATGCTTGCTGACAATTTTGCCACCGAGACCGACTTTTTCTCGATCGGTACCAATGATTTGAGTCAGTATGTTCTGGCTATGGATCGCGGACACCCAAAGATGGCCGGTAAAATCGATGCAATGCATCCGTCGATTTTGCGAATGATGAGCATCGTAGCCGAGGCCGGGCGTAAGCACAAGATCGAAGTGGGTGTCTGCGGTGGCCTGGCCAGCGATATTGAGGGCATAGCCGCACTTATCGGTCTTGGCATAACCAAGCTGAGCGTGGATGTTCCGGTTGTTGCTACGGTTAAAGCGGTGATACGCCGCCTGTCTGCCGCAAAGTGTGCTGGTCTGGTGCGCGATGCAATAAGAATGAGCGATGCCAGAACCGTGCGACAGGCTTTTAAAAAGCTTATGGAAAGCGGACGAGGTGATCAGAAATGAAAAAACTGATGCAAAGCGCTTTTGCAACTCTTCAGAAAATCGGTAAATCAATGATGCTGCCGGTTTCGGTTTTGCCGGTAGCCGGCATTCTTCTTGGCGTCGGCAGCTCAAAGTTCAGCGTCATTCCTCAGATTGTTTCCAAGGTAATGGCGCAGGCCGGCGGTGCTATTTTCGGTAACCTGCCGCTGATCTGTGCGCTTGGCGTGTGTCTTGGTCTTACCAATAACGACGGTGTCGCCGCGCTGGCCGGCCTGGTCGGTTACGCGGTGATGGTAGCGACCATGGGGGTCATGGCGGTTTTTTACGGGTATCCGACCAGAAGCGTCATGGGAATGCAGTCAATAGATACCGGTGTTCTCGGTGGCATTCTTGTTGGTCTCATCGCCGCCTGGCTGTTCAACCGTTATTACCGGGTGCAGTTGCCGCCCTATCTTGGTTTCTTTTCAGGCAAGCGGCTGGTGCCGATTCTCACTTCTTTCGCCGCTATTGGTCTGGGGCTTGTTCTCAGCCTTGTCTGGCCGCCTGTTGGCAGCTTGATCGGCCGATTCTCGCGCTGGGCCGCTTCTGAAGATCCGGCGACCGCATTTGCCATTTATGGCGTTGTTGAGCGCGCTCTTCTACCATTTGGCCTGCATCATATCTGGAACGCGCCATTCTTTTTCGAAGTTGGCGAATATGGAGTTGCCGGCGAAGTGATCAGAGGTGAACTGCATCGCTTTGCTGCTGGTGATCCGACTGCTGGCAACATGGCCGGCGGTTACCTGTTCAAGATGTTTGGTCTGCCTGCTGGCGCTCTTGCCATCTGGTATACAGCCAAGCCCGAACATAAAGCTCGCATTGGCGGTATCATGGGTTCAGCAGCGCTGACTTCTTTTCTTACCGGTATCACCGAGCCGATCGAATTTTCGTTTCTGTTTCTGGCGCCGCTTCTCTATGGCGTTCACGCGGTAATGACCGCCGGAGCCTATTACCTGTGCATCGTTATGGGCATCAAGCATGGTATGACTTTTTCGCACGGCTTTATTGATTACGTTCTCCTGTTTTCCAAGTCGACCAATGGCTTTGGCATACTTTATTTAGGCGTTTTATGGGCATTTCTGTATTTTTTCGTGTTTCGCTTTGTTATTGTCAAATTCAATCTCAAAACTCCGGGGCGTGAAGACGTGCCTGAAGTAGATGTCGCCAGCGTTGCCGAAAATGAGTTCTCGCGCCAGCTGGTGCTGGCATTTGGCGGCAAAAGCAATATCGTCAGTCTCGACGCCTGCATTACCCGGCTGCGCATGGAACTCAAAGATACGAAACGCGCGAATCCAGAACGTCTCAAGCAGCTTGGTGCGGTCGGCGTAGTTGATGTCGGCACAGGCTTGCAGGCGATATTTGGGACCAGATCTGAAATTCTCAAGACCGAGATGGAAGAATATCTTGCCGTTGCCGGCAACGAAGCCGAGCTGGAAGTTGTCAGCACAGCCGTTCCAGAGCGAGCAACGGTAGCGGCTGCAGGCTTCCCGACGGTGCCGGTTGATCCCGATGCCAGGGTCAGATGCGAAAAGTGGCTGATTGCTATCGGTGGCAGCGAAAATCTGTTGGCAGTGAGTGCTTGCGCCGAAACCCGTTTGCGTCTGCAACTTCGTGAGCCGGACTGGATAGACCGTGAAGAACTCTTAAGCACTGGCATCAAAGGTGTAATGGTTCTCGAAGAAGGCGTCGTTCATCTGCTGACCGGCCTCGGTGCCCACCAGTACGCGATTGAGATGAAAGGCGTTCTTGCCAGTGATATTGCAGGAGAACCGCAGAATGTCTGACAACGATGAACAGCTGGAGAAATTGCCGGTGATGGTGCCAAACCGCGAGGTGTTCGAAATCACGCGCATGGGTCTGCCACTGAATTTGAATGACAACCTGCTTTGCGGACTGGTGATCGTTCTGGCGATTGCTCTGCAGATAAGGCTGAGCAATACTTTTCTGGCTGAAGGGTTGATCGCGTTTGGCGGCTTTGTCGGTTATCTGACGATGCGTTACTGGATCTTGACCAGGCGTTACCCCGAACCCGGTGATCTGGTGATCGAAGATGGCCTGCTGAGTGTTCCGCCCAGTGTCAATGGCGGTATTGCCACATCGTTTGAACTGTCAAACTGTCTCGTAAAGATGTATTACCACAAGGGCAAAAGTGGCGATCTTCCTTCTTCGATTATTTTCAGACTGGGCGCCAAAGTCGTTAAGGTTAACAGTCTCAGCATTGATCTCGGCAAGCTGGAAAAGGCATTGACGGCACGCAGTGTTTTCATTCAGAAAGATTACTGGAGCATGGGAGTCTATGCCCTCGCGTTAATGATTATAGGATCACTGGCGGTATTGCTCTATCTGGCTTTGACCGGCGACCTGGGCTGATTTGTGAAGTGCGTGTTATGAACTCTGCCCGGTCTGGCGGTTCATTGAGCCTTTTTGATAACCGCCGGCATCAATGCAGACATGCTGATAACCGAGCGATCTTAACGGTTGCGCAAGACTGGCAATGATATCGAGCGCGCGGTGAATCTGATCTGGCGCGACTTCGATGCGCGCGAGATTATTATGGTGGCGCAGACGGCAATAGGTTAATCCGTTTTTGCGCAGCAATTCTTCAGCCTTTTCGATCTGCTGCAAAACTGCCTTATCAATCGGGGTGTCGGTTTCAATGCGGGTTGCCAGGCAGCTTTGTGCCGGCCTGATCAGATTGGCTGCGCCCCAATATTGCAGCACTTCGCCAACCATAGCCTTGCTGAAGCCACATTCGAGCAACGGACTGGTGATAGCAAGCTCTTTGATAGCCTTTTTCCCCGGTCTGTAATCGTCGTTGTCATCGGTTACCGAACCTTCACAAACGGTCTGACCTGGCTGAGCTTCTGCGAGAATTTTTTTGAAAATCGCCTTTTTGCAATGATAACAGCGTAGCGGCGGGTTGGCAGCGACCAGCGGTTCATCGAGCGCACTGACACTTATTTCTTTGAATTTGAGACTGTGTTTTTGCACAATAGCTCGCGCTATGCGCATTTCGTTTGCCGACATGAATTCAGAGTCTACCAGTATGGCCTGGTAGCCGTCAGGAATATAGCGCTGCGCTGCGAGTGCCAGCAGAGAACTGTCCATGCCGCCGGAAAACGCGACGATAGCTTGCTTGTGCGCGACCATAAGAGCTTGCAGCAGGTTGAGTGCCTGCGCTGTTTCTGGCAATAGCCCGGACTTGATTGTTGACAAGGTGATTCTCCAGTTGCGGTAGCAGAGTTATATTCTACCAGATTTAATCAGGCGCACCAACCGCAGAATTGCCTGCAATGGCTTGCAACTGCGCCACAGGAATTTTTCTGTATTTGTCATTGAATTATTGCTTGTGCAGATGGGTATGATGTATATATTGAAGAGAGCTGATTCTTACAGCTTTGCTGGTTTACCTGGTTTTTGAAATTTCCGGGTTAACAATCAACGTTTTACTATCAGGAGAAAAAAATGGGTAAAGAACTGAAAACCAAAAAAGAAGTGAAGAAAGAACCAACCAAGAGTCCGAAAGAAAAAAAAGAAGCCAAGAAGCTCAAAAAAGAATCCAAATAGCTGTCGAACCTCAATGAACGACTATCCGCTGGGAGTAATCTCAGCGGAGTTTTATTTACCGGCCTTGCTGGCATAACAACATTGCAGGTGGCAGACAGTTTACTGTCGCCTTTATTGAACGGAGATTTTCAATGATAACAGCTGTGCAGAAAAAGGACCGCTATGATCAGGCGCTGTCACAAATGGCTGCTGGCGCGCCGGTTGCCAGGCTGTCTCCCGGTAATGGTTTTGATATCTCAATAGAAATCTTGCAAGAAAGCCTCGCAAAAGCAGAGCCAGACAAGATTGCAAACATCAGGCATGCTCAGCTCACCGGCGATGCGTTATGGCGTCTGCATGTTGCCGAGATTGCAGACAAGGTAGCCTGTCACATGCATGGAAGCGGTTGCGAAGTTTACGAGATTGTATCAGGCCTTGGCACGCTTTATTCAGGGCCTGTTGCCAGATCTGAGCCTCGAACGGGTCTATTGCAAAGTCATTCTCTGAAAGTAGCCTCCGGCGATGTATTCATTGTTCCGCAAGGATATGCCCATCAACTGGTGCGAACGGGCAATGAACCGCTGATTATCATTTTTGCATGTCCTGACAGTCACCTCGCCGAAGACCGCCTGGTGATGCCAGATATCTGTGAAGAGCGTCCCAAGCTTCTTGTTGACGCTGATGCTCTGCCTGGCGCCGCCCGTGACATCCTTTTTCGTGCTGCGCAGCGGGTAGGCATCAAAACCATTTTTGTTGCCAACAAGCCTTTGCGCATGCCTGATTCTGAATTTATCAGCTTTGAGCTGACGGGTCAGGGCTTTGATGTGGCTGATGCCAGGATTGTCGAGCTGGTTCGGGCTGGCGACATCGTGGTGACCGCAGATATCCCTCTTGCCGACGCAGTGGTCGCCATGGGAGCGTTGGCCGTTGACCCGCGCGGGCAGTTGTATAGCGACGAAAATGTCAAAGAGCGTCTGTTTATACGCGATTTTATGGATACTCTGCGCAAATCAGGCGCTACAACCGGCGGGCCGGCGCCATACGGTATAAAAGAGACTCGTGCTTTTGCTGCGCAGATCGATCGTTTGCTGGCTCAAATTCAGCAATCACGCAAATCGGCCTGAAAAATCAGAGCTGGCTGAAGCGAAGTATATGAATGTCGATATTGTCGCAATTTCTGAAAGTTTCTGTCAGCGGCGATTTATGCTATTATGCATTAAAATATTACAGGCTGGAGTTGAAGCATGAGTCTTGATAGCATTCATTTTAAGGCTGGATACAACTTTTTAGGGCTGGCAGAAGAAGACAGCAGATACGAAGATGCCCGCGCGGTTATCATACCAGTGCCGTATGACAGCACAACCTCTTACCGTGCCGGAACGCGCGAAGGCCCGTTTGCGATTTTGACCGCTTCACGGCAGGTTGAACTATACGATCTCGATCTGCAGTGCGAACCTCTGTTGAGTGGCGTTCATACTTTGCCTGAGCTTGAGCCTGATATGCAGGGACCGGCAGCGACTTTGCAGAATATCGAAAGTGCGGTCAGCGCAGTAATTGACGCTGGCAAATTTCCCGTAGTATTGGGCGGAGAACACAGTATTACCTCCGCGCCGGTCAAGGCAGTCAGAAAGAAATATGGTGATGGCCTGTCGGTGCTGCAACTCGATGCGCATTCTGATCTGCGCGATTCTTACGAAAACACGCCATATAATCATGCCGCAGTGATGCGCAGAGTCTATGACCTGGCGAAACTCACTCAGGTCGGCATTCGCAACACCTGCCGTGATGAGATCGAATTCATCAGAAAGAGTGGACACGACGGGATCATCTGGGCCAGCGAAATGACTGGCAGCGACAATGCCTGGATTGACCGGGTAATGAAGCGTTTGACCGATAAAGTCTATATTACCATTGATCTTGATGCCTTTGATCCGTCGATAATGCCGGCAACAGGCACTCCTGAACCGGGTGGCATGCTGTGGTATCCGACGCTGCAGTTGCTCAACCGGGTAATCGACGAGAAGAATGTCGTTGGCTTTGACGTGGTCGAACTTTGCCCGATCCCGGGTAATATCGCCCCTGATTTTATGGCTGCTAAACTTGTGTTCAAGATGCTTGGCCGCATTTTCAAGAAAAACGGCTGGATTGGTGAGGAAGGCTGATGCCAGATTTTCAGATACATCTGGTTTTGATCGCCGCCGTACTGGGTGCTCTGGCCGGTCGCCGCATCGGTTGGGCAATCCGTGCCTGGCCCGGCCATGAAGAATTTCACTGTGATTACCTTTATTGCGCTGACTGCGCGGGTGGCGCCCGCCGCGGCTGTTATAATGCCGGTCGCACTCAGGATCGCCTGTATGTTTTGTTCTCGGTGCTGGTGGCGGCCGCTTCGGTTGCCTGGTGGGGAGCCTCAACCCGGGCGCTGATCTCGTGGATTTTTTCAGTAAGTTGCCTGATTGTTA
>Ga0154428_1086_pt3 | contig 21910 bp, 16 predicted proteins | sample RifGroC2_FD_115932 | JGI IMG/M metagenome (GOLD analysis project Ga0154428, IMG submission 115932) | Candidatus Riflebacteria bacterium GWC2_50_8 | reverse complement strand
TGGACCGAATTCATTACGTATTTCGGCAAGGTTATCGAGTCTGACTGACTGACCAGTAGGGCTGATCAGAGGAATTCGGCTGAGGTCTGTTATTTTGTCGCGGTCTTCTGGGCGCAGACGCACTACTATATCGTATTCATCGCCGCCTTCCTGGTATTTAACCGTGTTATTACCGCTGATATAGGTTTCGACAGTGCTACCGATGTCTGACACATTAAAACCAAGAGTAGACGCTTTTTCGCGATCAATAATAACCTGAAGTTCAGGCTGTGCCAGATCCTGGTTGATCTCAATATCCTTAAGACCAGGAACTACCGCCAGTGCTTTTTTAAGCTGATTTGCCCAGTCAAGCCCAGCCTGCAGATCGTAACCATAAAGATTCAGGGTAAACGCGGCTCCGCCGCCACCCATCATATTGGCCATCGGGTCACCTGAATCAAAACTGACCGTCATGCCCGGTATGCTTTCGATAGCAGGACGGATGTCTTCAATAACCTCTTTGACGCCACGTAAACGCTGATCTTTGGGCACCAGCATTATGCTGACCTGACCCGTATAAGAAAAGTTTTTACCGCCAGACATTGAGCCACTCTGGCCATCCGACTTTCCGTAGCGCACCACCAGAGTTTTAAGTTCGGGAACTTTCTCTTTAATTATCGCGCCAATTTTCTGACCAAACTCTCCGGTAATCTCATAACGCGTGCCTACTGGCAATTCATATTTTATGGTAATTCGTCCCTGGTCCTGTATGGGCAGATAATCCATGCCAACCATTTTTACCAGACCGAAAGAGAGAAAGAAAACCAGCAACAATCCCGCAACCATTTTCCAGCGGTTACTGAGAACCAGCCTCAATGACCTGACATAAGCATCTTCGACTCTATCGAGCAGCTCAAACTTCTGCGCCGCAACGTTCTTTTCCTTAACCACTGCGGGTTTCAGCAGTTTGGAACACAGCATCGGCGTCAGCATCAGAGCTGAAATGAAAGAGGCCGCCAGTGCCATGGTAATAATCATGGCCAGTTGCCCAAACATGATGTTGGTAATTCCCGTGGTAAAAATGATCGGCAGGAAAATTACGATGGTAGTCGCTGTCGAGGCCATTACCGAGGTGCCCATTTCGACCGCGCCCGAGATAGCGCTTTCTCGCGATGAAACACCCTTTTCGAGATAGCGTTTGATATTATCGAGAATGACAATGGCATTATCAACAACCATGCCAATCGCGATTGCCAGGCTCGACAGTGAGATCTGGTTAAGCGTGTAACCGGCCATATACATAAACAGAAAGGTTATGATCAGAGATGTTGGAATAGTGGCGCAGACAACGAAACTGGCTTTGATATCGCGCAGAAAGAACATGATAACGAAAAAAACCGCCACACCTCCGAGAAGAACGGCTGAAGTCAGATTTTTGATGGTGCTTTTGATAAAGTCAGAAGTGTCAAAAATCATCTCAATTTTTACATCAGGCGGTAAGCCGGCCTGAATCTGAGGTATCATCTTCTTGACGCGGTCAGAAACGGTAACCGTGTTAGCACCTGACTGCTTCTGCACCATTACACCGATGCCACGCTTGCCGTTAATAAAGAATTCATTGGATTTTTCGAGATAGCCATCATTTATATCAGCAACATCGCCAAGCCTGACAACACCTGGCTTTGTGGCCAATACAACCGAATTCAGGTCTTCAACTCTGGTGAATTTACCAGGCGTTCGGGTCAGATATTCAAACTGTCCCTGTTTGATGTGCCCGCCGGGGTTGTCGACATTCTGTTTGTACAAAAGATTGACTATCTGGTTTCCCGAAAGGCCAGTAGCCTGCAGGCGTTCACGATCAAGATCAACCAGAACACCGCGCTTATCGCCGCCAAGCTGTATAGCTGTAGCGACACCATTGATGCGCTTTAATGCATCGATGATCTTTCTGTCGGTGATTTTGTCGAGTTTTTCCCAGCTTTCTTCTGCGGTTACTGAAAGCATGCAGACCGGAATCATCGAAGTGTTGAATTTAAAGATAAACGGTTTTTCGGCGTTGTCTGGCAGACGCCGCGCAACCAGATCAAGCTTGTCGCGAATATCGTTTGTCGCTGCACCAAGGTCGACGCCCCAGTCAAACTTAACCGTAACTACTGAAATGCCTTCGAGCGATTGTGAGGTGATTTCGTCAACATTTTCGACCGTTGACACGCTCTCTTCTATCGGCTCAGTAATGCTTGATTCAATTTCCTGCGGGCCACAGCCTGAATAACTGGTAATAATAGAAACTGCCGGAATTTCGAAATCTGGCATCAGGTCAACGCCAAGCTGAGTCCATGAAAAAGCTCCCAGAAGAATGGCCGCCAGAAAAATCATGGAGGTGGTTACCGGCCATTTAACACCAAATACAGAGAGATTCATTAATTATCCTCCGCCAGAACTGGTTTAACCAGCGAACCTGTTTTAACCAGTTCGGCACCTTGACCTACTATCAGATCGCCGGGCTCGAGGCCTTCGAGAATCTGCGCGCGGGTATCCTGAATAATGCCGACACGAACCGCTACGCGTTCGGCCATTCCGGTCTTGCTGACGCGAATTACCGACATCTGGCCCTTATGGTTGAGCAGGGCGTCTCGCGGCATTACCACAGCGTTTTTAGCAGTTTGCAGATACAGCTGTATGCTGGCGTACATGCCCGAGCGCAAAGTCATCTCAGGATTTTCGAGAATTATTTCAAACTGGCCAGTGCGTGTTTTTGCTGAGATAGCCGGATAAACTTTGTCGACAACTCCCTTGAATTCACGGTCAATACTGGCGGCTTTTACTGCAACTTCGGTTTTTCCGGAAGTCAGCAACATCAGGTCTTTTTCGACAAGACTGCCAATAACTTTTACCGGGTTCATCTGCTCAAGCCTGAAAACAGGCTGCCCGGCATTGGCCATGGCACCGGGATCAAGCAATCGTGAAGTGATTATTCCGGCAAAAGGAGCTCGTACAAAAGCATTTTCGCATTGCACTTCAACCACATGAAGATTTGCCTGAGCTTGCACCAGCTGGGCTTCTCGCATTTTAAGATTAACCTGGTTGGTTTGAATGCCGTCTTCAGCCTGACGAATCCCTGACTCTGCCGATACCAGCTGCGCCTGTGCGGCATCGTGCTGAGCGGTAACGTCATCGAGCTGCTGCTCTGATACTGCACCTTCACGAAACAATTCTGTATAACGTTTTCTGGTTCCGGTAAGGTTGGTAACCTGGGCTTTTACTGCGGTTGCCTGCGCTTTAGCTGAAATGAGTCCGGATTGAGAAGTTTTAAGCAAGACAGCCTGCGCATCAACCGCTGATTTTGCCACGCTGACCGCCGCCTTGGCCTGCTCAAGCTGGGCATCGAGAATTCTATGGTCAATCTCGGCGAGAAGATCGCCCGGCGAGACCTGCGAGCCCTCGCTGACATTGATCTTGATTACTTCGCCGCCGATTTTAGGATATATATCTGCACCCTGAAAAGGCAAAATGTCGCCCGAAGTCTGCAGTTGCAGGCTGATATCTGCCTCCACAACCTTCTGCACAATAACCGGCGGCGCTTTTGAATCATCGACTTTTGCCTGATCTGCAGGAACAGCAGCAAGCTGTGGCGCAGATATGGTGTTTTCTGCTGCGGGTAACGCGCTGCCATAAGCTGAGACCAGCAACGCAATTACCAGCAGTGATTTTGCGAGCCTTTTCCAGCCATCTGATTCTGCAAAAGATAATTGCTTTGTCATGTAATGTATATCCTCTTACTTCGCGGTCGCACGCGCCAGAAGTGTCCGGCCAAGCTGCCCGGTAGCAAGCCGGTATGAAGAGTAGGCCTGGTGATAACTGAAGATTGCCTGAAGATACTGCAGGCGGGTAGCGAGATAAGCATTCTCAGCATCGAACAGTTCAACCTGGGTAAACAGGCCATTGGTGTATCTGACTCCAGCAAGGCGCAGAGCTTCTTCTGCCTGTTTCAGAGCTTCACGCTGGGCAGCGACCACTTCTTTCGCCGTCTCGATATTGAGAAAAGACTGTTTTATTTCGATATTGGCCTGCATAACCGCCTGGCGCAGCGCATTTTCGGCCATGGCAAGTTTTGCATGAGCATCTTTGACCTTGCCTTTGCGCATGCCACCGTCGCCAAGCGTAAAGTTGGCCACTACTCCGGCATTCCAGTAACTCTCACGGCCAAAAGTTTTTGACTTTGCGGCAGGATCAGCAACGCCACTCTGCCCGAACAGGCTTACCACTGGCTGATTCTCGCTGCGAGCCCCAGCAATTCCCTGTCTGGCAATGTTTACGGCAAGGCGCTTAATACGAATATCCTCACGCAAATCAATAGCTTCCGAAGCATCTTTTACCGGGTCCACCGGCAGCTCGATCATCTGCAGCCTGTCCTGGGTAGATATCGGGGTGCTTTCTGGCAAATCCAGGACATTGAGAAGGTCGAGACAGGCCAGTTCTCTAGCATTGGTCTGTTTTCGCAGGTCGCTGCGCGCCTTGGCCAGTCTGACCTCGGCTCTTAGCACTTCGAACTGCGACACCTGCTTATGCTTATACCTGGTGCTGACCAACACATGGTGGGCCTGAGCCAATTCCAGGTCTTTCTGGCTGACGCGTTCGGCTTCTCCGGCAAACAACCAGCCCAGCCAGCGCAGAGTCGTTTCGAGCAGTATATGCTGCCTGGTCAGGATGAGACCGGCACCGGCAGTTGATCGGCCAAGACGGGCCGATTTGAGTGCCGAGCGGTCTCTGCTGCTGAGAAATAGGGGCTGAGTAACTTCAAGATAGGTAGACTGCGAATCTTTGTCCATAAGAGGATTAGCAACTTCATCTACCCTGGTGTATCGGAAATTTCCGGTAAGTTTGGCCCCATGCAACGATCTTGTCTGTATTACGCCGGCATTGGCGCTCTCAACCTGCAGTTCGGAATCCATGATCGAACGGTTACGCTGCAATGACAGACGCAGAACATCGCCAATATGCGTATCTAGCAACTGAACCGGGCCTGAACCCATTTCGGCAATTTTAGACATTGATTCCTGCTGCGCCCAGAATTCATCGATCGTCAGCCTGGTTTCAAGCCTGGTCGGATCGCTGGCAACAGCCTGGTAAGCAGACATATCATTGCCAAAAGTATCATCGACAATGTTTTGTTCGACAGGCATCTCGCTCGGCACATCGCCAGAATCTATTGTATCGGTAAACAGAGTTTCGTAATCAGCTGTTTCATCGACTTGCGTATCATGCTCTGTCACTTCGACAGTAGTAGTTGCAGGGTTATCAGACTGAGCTAACACCCCACCGCTAAAAACAGTAAGCAACACAAAAACAAAGGTGAACTTTTGTAAGGACTTTCTGTAATTATCTAACATTGATTTTGCCTCCATCAGGGTTTGCCTGCTCTTTTGACTTAAACAGATCCAGCAGCATTTCGCTGCATATTTCGGGTGAAATCGTTGGCGCATGAAACATTTGAAATTTCAGATTCAAATCGAAAATCTGGTGAAAAATCAGAGCCATCTGCATCGGCGTAAAACGTTCTGAAAACTCGCCATTCTTTACGCATTCGCTGAAAAAGACTGCAACCAATTCGACCTTTTCCTTCATCATATTAAAAAAGCGCTTGGGCGCGCCGGCGCTTGATGAAATGGTTATGCCACTTTGAATAAATTGCTGAATCAGCGGGCCATTGTGGCGAAACAGCTCAGCTTGCAGTTCAAGCAGCTTGAGCAATCGACTGCTGGTGTTCTCATGGCTTTCTATAACCGCTCTAGTGAGTACCATCGACTTTTCAAAGCCGTCGATCAGGCACTGCAGAAATAGATCTTCCTTGCTCTTGTAATAAAGATACAGCGTACCTTTGGCTATTTCAGCCTGTTTTGCAACTTCATCAAGCTTTGTTTCGTGATAACCCTGCATAGTGAAGAGCTTTATGGCAGCTTCGAGAATTCTTGTCTTCTTATCTTTTGCTATACTGGCCAAAGTGCCTCCTTTACGCCGAAAAACCTGCGAACAGCCATCTCTTTAAAAATGACTGAACAGTCAGTCATGCTAGCACCTTTCTTTGCAATCAACAAGAGCAGAGTTGAAAACTCTTTTAAGTGCATCAAAACACCTTGGAAAAAGCGGGGTTAGAGCAATAAAAAAAATCCAGCAATACTGCAAAAGAAGCCATTGTCATAATCAGAGTTCTCTGCAATCGGTGATGCTTGGTAGCAATCGAGTTGCTATGGTTGTATCTGAACAGTTTGCTGAAGTATCATTTGCATGAGACTGAAACTAGAATACCGGAGAGACCAATGTATTCAGAAAACCTTAAGAACCTGATTGCCGGACGCAAACCTTTTCTTACCGTCTTCTGGCTGATGCTGCCAGTGGAAGCCGCAACACTATCCGTGGTAATTTTTTCTATTCTTGCAACTATGCCTGCCGAAAAGCCAATAATAGATCTTAAGGTTGTATACATCGCAATATCGGTAATAGCTTTGAGCCTTGCCATTATCGGCATTGCAGTCAGGTCAAGACTGTTTCGCCACCAGCTCGACTTTGTTACCGACAACTTTAATAAAAGGCAGTTACAGATGCAACCACCCGAAACCGCCAATCTGGAAAAAGGTGAGCGTGTCATTTTTATGGCTTTCGGGCGCGACCTGGCGCTCCTGATATTCTGCAGTTCACTCTTCAGCACTCCTGTGGTAATGGGGCTTATTCTGACCATCCTTTCCAAAGAAGCGCACTTTTTCACTGTCGGTGTATTGCTTGCCCTCATTCTCTGGAAAACCCAGATTCCATCGCCCAGCACCTTTATCAGCAGTTTCCATCAAAATGTTGACCCGCAATATGAAGAGTTCGCGAGCAGGCAGAACGAACAACAGAATAGCGACGACAGTTCTGCCTTGTAACGCTTATTGCGACTGGTTATGGGTAATTGAGAGTGAAGCCCGGACTGGCCTGAGCAAGATCACTGGGGCTGGTAATATCGTTGCTGACTTTGCCATCACCGTTACCAGGCATCAATCTGGCAAGCGTTGATCCGATAACCGGCCACTTTTTGACCTCTTCGCGCTTGTTAACGCCCCAGTCGACAATCTTGAGTACCGTTTTAACGCCTTCGGGCAGCGAAACCATCGCATTTTTGTTCATGCCGCCGAGCACCTCGCCAAAGGTGCCGAGATTCTGGTAAACCGGTATGAAAACTTTGGTCAGAACGACCATAAGGTCTTTGCGGCTGGCACCAGTTTCTTTGCCAAGCTTATCGATATCCTTGAGCAACGCGATACCAATCGCTGCCTTGCTTTTAAGCTCGCGCAGCTTGCCGATTCCCCAGCCCGCATTAAATTTGCCCGCTTTTTTTGCTTCTTCATAAGACTTGTTGGCAGCAGCAAACCCGGCGAATCCCTCATTGCTCTTGATTTTGTTAAAAACAGTATTGAGCTGGCTGCGGGCTTTTTTGTCAGGAAAGGCCTTTTCGAGAACTTTGCAGCCAGGCACAAATTCATCGATGATAAACTTCTGCAACTTTTCTACATCGGGATAATGGCTGTAATCGATGGCAAACTGCATGACTTTGTCAGAAAGCTCGTATTTGTTCTTTGGCTCCAGCCCGTCGATTACCGAGTGAAAGGCTACCAGAATCTTGTCGCGCTCAGGGTTCTTTTCAGTAATTTTTCCTTGAAAGCCTGCACCAATAGTGTAGGCTTTGCTGACCAGCTCGCTGCAGTAAAAAGCTTTGTCGCCATCAGAATTTGAAAACGCATAATCATAAGGCTTGCCAAGCTGCGCTTCAGCATAAGCTACCGCTTTTTCAATAATCGCCGAGGCGCTGGCGGCAGGCAGACTGTGAGTGGGGCGGACCAGTCGGTATGCTGCCCAGCTGCCGAACTCTTCATACCAGGTGCTCATGCGAACCTTGTCACTGGTGGTGTCAGAGCGGTTGGCAGTAATTCCTACAGCTTCGATAATTATCGGTGGCACGCTGTCAATGACCATGCTGGCATGGTAATAGGGCCCCTTTGTCATCAGGCAGATGAAATTGGTATCAATGTCTTTCTGCTTCTGAGGCCCAACAAGATAGACATCGCCGCGGCGTGAAGACGTAACTATTTCGCACATTTTTTTGTCATTACGATATCTTTTGGCCCAGTCCAGCATTCTGACCGGGTTGCCAAAATCACGCGAATAATGACCGTTGCCGTTGGGATAAAAACTCTTGCACAGGTTCTTGGCAGCATTCAGGCCACCGCTTTTTCCGACAAACGGTTCTTTGCTTTCAAGGCAGCGTTTCAATATCGGGTAATATACCGGAAGCAGTTGCAGCCTTAGCAGTTCTTTTTCTTCATCAGTCAGCTCAAGAGCTGCACTGGCATTGATCTGCGAATAATCATAGCCGCTGTTGCCGACGTTGGCGATCCTGATCTGACCAACAGCAAACGGACTGGTGCTTTGCGCAGATGCCGATTGTGAAAGCCCCATAAATGAGATGAAAAACAACAGACCTGCAGCTCTGATGAACCCGGTGTTTAGTCTTGTCATAGTTTATGCTCCACCTCAATCTAGCTTTAATCAATACTATACCACTGCCCCGCAAAAAAGTTTTTACGCAGTCGGCACGATCAGTCTGCGTAAAAAAATCTGCCTTCTCAGCTGTGAGAAAGCAGATTTTTTAAAGATTCCTTCAGTCTGAAAGCAGAATTTTACTTTTTGCCTTTGCCTTTTTGCTGGCGGTTCTGTTTTTGCTCGCGATTCTGCTTTTGTTCACGATTTTGTTTCTGCTCGCGGTTTTGCTTTTGCTCGCGGTTCTGGATTTTCTGCTGTTTTGCAGTAGCCTTTTCGGCGTCACTGAGCTTGCCGTCACTGTCAGCATCAAATTTTTCGAGCTGCTTTCCTTTGTTTTTCTGACGTTCGGCCTTCATGGTATCGCGTTCGGCATCGCTTAGTTTGCCGTCGCCATCAGTGTCAAACTTGTCGAGCGCCTTGCCTTTTTTCTCTTTATTTTCTTTTGCAGCCTTTTTGCTGAGCTCTATTTCGGCTTCGCTGAATGTGCCGTCGCCGTCTGCATCGAATTTTTCGAGGCGCTTCTCTTTGTTTTTCTGGCGCTCGGCTTTCATTGTATCGCGTTCGGCATCGCTGAGTTTGCCGTCTCCATCAGCATCAAACCTGGCGAGTGCTTTTTCATTTTTCTCTTTATTTTCTTTTGCAGCCTTTTTTACAGCTTCATTTTCGGCTTCACTGAGTTTGCCATCACCATCGGCGTCAAACTTTTCGAGGCGCTTCTCTTTGTTTTTCTGGCGTTCGGCCTTCATGGTATCGCGTTCGGCATCGCTTAGTTTGCCGTCACCATCAGCATCAAATTTTGCGAGAGCTTTTTCCTTGTCAGCCTTCTGCTCTTTGCGAGCATCTTTAGCAACTCGCTTTTCAGCTTCGCTGATTTTGCCGTCACCGTCAGTATCGAATTTAGCAAGCCTTTCAGCTCGCAGAGTAGTTTTCATCGTCTCTTTTTCAGTAACACCAAGTTCGCCATCTTTATCGGCATCGAACCTGGAAAGCACCTCAGGAGTAACTTTGCCAACACCTTTGTCCCAGCCTTCGTCAGCAAGCGGATCTATTGCCGCAGCGACCTGATCAGCAGGTATCTCGGACACCACGGCCGCATCCTGCGCCAGACAAAGACCATTGTTCAGCAGCACCAGCAAAGCAATCACAAGCAGTTTTTTCATCGATACCCCCATGTAGTAAATCTTTAAGCTGGAGCAGACGCTGTTAATAACTGTCTGCCCAATTTCATTCTCACAACAGATCCCATATATTTTACACCTGTTTTGTCTTTAACAACAGGTAGTCAATATGTGTCTTTCTGATCAACTTTGGCAGCATTCAGAACGCTTTGTTTAAATTGTATCCAAGAGCAACTAACTCTCTCTTCCTGGCTGCGTACATCGGCGTAATCACCCACATCCTGTCGGCAACTGGGATATATTTCAGCACTCAGGGCTGTTCGATGACGAAGCAGTGAAAGTCGATAGCGTTGAGTTTTTCGGCAATGTCTTCGGCGGTGGCTTCGTCAGGGTATGGCCCGACAAAAATGCGGTAGATCTCGAACTGCGCATCGGGTTCAGCGAGAGTCGGCGCAAAACCTTCAGCATCGAGTTGATTAAATATTTCGCGAGCAGATGCCTCATCGGCAAAAGCGCCGAGCTGAACAAAAAAGCGTGTGTCAGGCTTGGAAACAACCACCTGCACCGCAGTCGGTGAAGCTACAGTATTCGCAGTCTCTGTCGAAGCCTTTGTCTGAGCTAAAGTGGCACGAACCGGCTGAACAGCTGATTCACCATTACGACCGTTGATGTCGAGCAATGCCCACACCCCGCCGGAAAGCAGAATTATAATGATGAAGTAGACAAGCCAGTCCTTAAAACTGTCAGCGGTAGCGCTGGCCGGCGGGCCCCAGTCAAACTGACGCGGAGCGGTGGTTCTCTCTCCATTTTTTGCAGAAGTTTCTGACAAATCAAGCGTTCCTTTCTTTTGCCGACCAGGTATTCTCATCGATAAACGGCAGCTTTTCACCACATTGGCAGGTAGTGCCGTGGTAATTCAGCAGGACCTCATAGTTATTGCGCTTGACCAGAACGCTTTTACAGGCCGGGCACAGGGTATCCTGACTGGAAGCAACATTGCCAGGATAAACAAACTTGAGCTTTTTCGAGGCGGTCACAACAAATCGATCAATAACAGCCGGATCAGTTGGCGGGGCAGATTCAAGATAACGTGGAAAGTAGCGGGAAATATGCAGCGGCAGGCGATCAGAGAGATCTGCCAGCCAGTCGACCATTTCCGAAAACTCGCTTAAATGATCGTTAAGGCCGGTTACGACGAGATTAGTGACTTCGACATGCACACCAGCCTTAACTGCTGCCGCAATGTTGTTCTTTACGGTTTCGAGCCGGCCGCCACAGATTTTAGCGTAAAAGTCAGCATTGAAAGACTTAAGATCAATGTTCATGGCATCGACATGCTGACAAAGCTCGACCCATGGCTCAGGATTGAGATAACCGTTAGTTACCATCACCGTCATCAGGCCAGCCTGGCGCAACAGTGGAGCGCAGTCACAGATATATTCAAACCAGATGCCGGGCTCATTGTAGGTAAAAGCGACACCAATGTTGTCTTTTATGCTCCTGGCCTCGATAACCAGCTGCTGCGGTGTCAGTTCGCTGCCAACATGGCGTTGCTGCGAAATATCTGCGTTCTGGCAAAACCGGCAATGCAGGTTGCAACCGTAGGTGCCGATTGAATAAATCGGCCGGCCGGGGAACACATGATAAAGCGGTTTTTTTTCGATCGGATCAACGTTGGCCGCAACTATTCGAGCATAGCTGTAAAGTTGCATACTGCCGTCTTCGGCAGCGCCGCGCGACAGACAACGACCGCTCTGGCCTGGTTGCAGCCGGCAATGGTTCGGGCACAACAGACAAAGTAATCCTTCATCAGTCCGTTCATAGAACCTGGCTTTATTCATAGCGCTAACATACCAGCAACCTCGCGGTAACGTCAACCCGGGCTTATTTGAAAAGTCGTTCGTCTTCGCTGGCGTTGACTATATAGTCAACAACTATTCGATCAGCGGCAATCGAGTTGATTTTGAACAGAGCATAATGCTTTGTCTTTGGGAAGTAAGCAGCAAAAGCATCACCTGCTTCGAGCTGGTTCTTGAAAACGCGGGTAAGGGCAGCTGTGCTGTTAAAATCATAATTACCGCCGCTCAGCCACTCTGGAGCAGCAGAGAGCTTGTTTATATCAGGCTGACCGTCGATAGCAATCACAATGCGCGAATTATCAGTACTGCCAAGTCCCTGGGTGGCACTGATAAAACTGAGGCGGCCAGCGGTATCGTCTGAATCGTTAATAAAATCTGTAGCATAGACCGCTCCTTCCGCCAGAGTAGCTCCAGCCAGCATCAAGGTTTTCTGGCCTTTGCTGATGGCTGTTGTAGCGGTGTTCACAAAACCGTATTCAACCAGAACACCTGAAAAATCGCCTTCGACAATATCGACACGGTGAATATACATCTTGAGATACTGATCGCCGCCAGCTGACTTTTTAAAATAGAGCCCAAGTATAGTTTGAGGTGCGCCCGCAAAAGTTCGTTCTTCGCTAAGTTTGGCCACATCGGCAAAATCGGCAAGCAAAGCGCTGTCAACATAAGCATCAAGACTGGTCACACCCTCAAGCATTGATGTGTCGCTCGAAAGGGGTGTGTAAAAGCTGACGCGTTGGCCGCTGGAATTTGGTTTGACATAAAGATCGACTTTGCCATCACCGTCGAGGTCGTTTTCGAGCTGCAGATAGGCAAATCTGGCGTTAGTGGTAAGGTCGGCAATAGACTCAAGGTGACTTTTCTGAGTACTCATCGCGGCCTGAACGTCGCCGTCATTTACGATACTGCCGGCGGTCATTACAGTAGCGGTTTTCTGAGCCGAAGTCGCCAGAACATTCTTGAGGGCGTTAACAAAAGCCGGGTAAGAGGCCAACAGTTCGTGCTGCTCAAATCGGGTAACGTCGGCAAGCATGGCAGCGGCTGTTGTGTCGAGATTGATTCTAAACTGAGATTTTTCGCTGTCACGCACTTTTGACCGCAGCGTGATGCGACCAACGACAACTGCCAGTTCATAGTTACCGGTAGAAGACTGTGGAACATTTTCGATTTTGCATGGCCAATCGGCATTTGAGAGCATATCAAGAATCTCAAAAGTACTGATCTGGGCACCATTAACTGATACGGCAGCAGTTCTATAACGGTTGCGAACTTCACTGTCAACATTGTTGAGAGTATTGCCCAGCAAAGAAGACTCAATCTTGTCTGGCGCTGTCAGAGTGCCGTTGAGCGTGACATAAGTGGTGGGCGCTACTGCGCCAGAATCCTTGTCATCATCACCCAGACAGCCAGTAATAAAAATTGCGCTAACCAGCACCAAAAAAAGAATAGAGAGCTTTCGCATACACATTGTCAAATCTCCATATTTACAAAAATGCGGTACCAGGCACTTCTGGTAGAACTTTCGCTGAACGATTGATCAACCGTACCATAAACTGACCGCAAAAAAAAGAGGCCCGCAGATAATTTGCGGACCTCAGTTTTTAACGGTCTGGATTAGAGCTTGCGGTAAGCCACCACTTTTTCGTAAGTCTGCAGCCTGAAGGCCTTGGTTACGTTATAAAGAGTCTCTTTACCGCCGATAAGCAACACACCACCAGGCACGAGAATATTATAGATATTTTCAGCCATGCGTTCTTTAGCCTTCTGTGAGAAGTCTGAGAACAGGTTGCGACAGATCACCACATCGAATTCGCCGAGCTGTTCCATGGCTTCGGGATTAACGGTGTTGGTGAACTTGAATTCAACAAGGTTCTTGACCTGATCTTTTACCCGCAAATCACCACGGTCATCTTCGAAGTAAAGATCAAGGTATTTCTGATCGACCTGTCTGAACATCTCACGCTTGTAGATGCCGCGTTTAGCTGTATTCAAGCAGATGTGCGAAACGTCTATGCCGGTCACAGTAATCCGCGCCTTGTCAGAATGGACTTCTTCGAGCACGCTCATTGCGGTTGAATAGGCTTCGGGACCAAATGAAGTGCCGCAGCAAAGAACGCGAACCGTATCAGCACCGTCTTTTACGCGGGTTTCGATAAGATCAGGTATGATAGTTGAAACCAGTACCTTGCTCTGAGCAGCTTCGCCAAAGAATTCAGTTGTCGGGTCGGTGATCGAATCATAAAGACTGACCAGAATATCGCTGCCTTCATCGGCGCCATATCTGAGGTTATGATAATACTCAATCCATGAGGTAATGAAGAAACGGGCGAGATTGCGACCAAGCTTCTGTTCGAGCTGTCTCTTGTCGTTGATTTCGACGCCACACTTATCGGCGATGATATCGCGCAGAACCAGAGCTTCTTCGGTGTTAATGCCTTTTTCATCAGTAGGGACTGCTTTGAGGCGGTCGATCAGTCTGACCTGTCTGGGCGATACTACCGATTTGAGAACTTTTTCGATCAGTTCAGAGTTATTCTGGGCGGCGGTCTGAATGAAGTAGTTGCGAATCCATCCGTCACGCAGGAAGATATCCTTGAGCTTGCTTTCAAGACCGTTTACACCGTCAGCGCCATTATCCTTGAAGTATTTGATCGCGGCAATAACCAGGTTCTGGTCTGCGTGATCAAGAACTTTGGCAATGGTCTCAGCCGGTTTTTTGTCGCCAATTTTGGCCAGCGCAAGAATTGCACGAGCGCGAACGGCGTTGCTTTCGTCTTTTTCGACCATCTGGGTCAGAGTGCTGACGCTGCTCTGGCTCTTGATGGTGCCCAGAGCCTTAACGATCTGGTATCTGACTTCCCAGCGCTGATGCTTGATGTGCTTCTGCAGATCGATATCGAGGGATTTGTCGCCTAGTTCACTGAGAGCGACAACAGCGAGTTTGGCAACCTGCGGATTTTCGTCGCCAAGCAACGGAACAAAGAACTGCTTGAGTTCTTTGCTCTTGAATGCGCGCAGCGCCGAAAGCGCAGCGATTCTGATCTGCCAGTCACCGTTTTTGAGCAGTTCCTTGAGTGGGAAAATCGATTTGAGATCCTTCATGTTTTCGAGCGAAAAGCATGAATTCACGGCAACGCGCCATTCTTTATCGTTGAGTTTATGAATGAGCGAATCGACGGCCAGAGTTGAACCGCACTGCCAAATGGTGCGTGAAATGGTTTCGCGAATTCGTGAGTTGTCGCTTTCGAGCATTTCAAGCAGTCTTTTGGTAATCTGCGGATCTTTGCGGCGGGCAAGAACCGAAGCGGCTGCTTCGCGAACGTCGCCGTATGGTTCGGTCATCACAACGTTAAACAATGGCTCAACCAGCTGATTGGAGGTTGAGTTGGCCATGGCCAGACAAGCTTCGCGCCTGACGTGACCATTGATATCCTTGAACTTGTTGACCAGGGCGGTCAGCGCGCCATCGTAATCGAGCATTTTTGCAATGCCGGCAACAACGTTGCGGCGAACAACTTCATCGACATCGTCGAGCATGGTTTTGAGGGTGCTGAACGACTGATCAGAAGGATTCGCGCCGAGTGTCAGGGCAAACGCCTGTCTTACCGCGTCGTCAGTATGATTTGCGAACAATGAGGTAGCGCCAGGAATTTCGCTGGACGGGCATTTAGCGAGAAAATTGAAGATTCTTACAGCAACTGGTGCTTCTACTCTGCCGACACGGTCAAGAGCGCATCTGACGGCTTTTTTGCCAATACGCATGATGCCATCAAACGCAATGTCAGCGATATCGCTGTCGTTGCTCTCAAGAGCGCTCATCAGGGGAGCCGCATAAGCGTCATCACCAAATGAAGCAGCTACGCGTACCATGAAGCGGTATTCGGCAGCGTCCTGATTTTCCATCAGTGCCAGCAGAATCGGCTTAACCGAAGCCTGGTCGAGCTTTTTGAGCGCGCCCGGGTTGGCTTCTTCGATCTGCGCAAGTGATTTGAAAATAAGACGGCGGGTGCCGCTGTCTTCTTCTTTGAGGAGCTTGGCAAAAAGAGGATCTATGCCAGATACGGCTTCCATCGAGCCAAGAGCGCCGATGGCAGTAAAATATTCAAGAATATCGACTGAGTCAAGAGCACCGAGAACAACTGGCATAGCCTTTTCTACGGCTATATTACCAAGTGCTTCAACAACAGAATACTTAAGGATGTCTGAATTCTTATAGGTTTCCATAAGAATGTCAACGGCCTTGGGATCCTGAATTTTGCCCAGTGACTCGACGGCTGTGGTCTTAACGTTGTCGTCTTCGTGGTTGATGAACTTGATAACATGATCGGTAGCGATCAGAGATCGAATGTCACCAAGAATTACCAGGATCTGAATGATTTCGTCAACGTCTTCGGAGCTGCTGAGAGCTTCAACAAGCGGCGGAATAGCCATCGGCCCGAGGTTGCGCAGAATGGTCATACCAGCGTTTCTGGTATTCAAATCCGAGCTTTTGACCACAGGTATCAACCCGTATACGACGTTTTCGTGCTTCATCGAAGCAAGCGCTTCGATAGTGATGTTCTGAACGCCCTTGTTGGGGTCGCCGAGAGCTTCGCACAGAGCCTCTACAACAGGTTTCTGATCAGGAAAGCCGGTTAATTCACGAACAGCCTTGCGGCGAAGAGAGGGATCTGAATTTTTGAGTTGTTCAAGTAATGCGGTTGAACTGGTCATGGTTTCAGCCTCCCTTGCCCGAAGATTTACCAAGAAGTCGCTCGACTTCCTGAAGCATCAGATCCGGCTTGATTGGCTTCTGCAAAAATGAGTTGGCACCCAGGGTCAGGCCCTTCATGACCATTTCTTTTTTGCCTTCAGTTGTGAGAATGATGATGGGTATGTGTTTGAATTTGTCGTTTTCTTTGACCTGGGTGATGAGCTCGAAACCATCCATACCCGGCATATTCAGGTCGGTGATGATGATATCTACTTCATTCTTTGACATTGCTTCTATCGCCTCGATGCCGTTGTTGGCTTCGAGCACTTTATAACCCGCTTTTTCAAGCGGAAAGCACGCGACCTTTCGCAACATCAAGGAGTCTTCAGCCACTAGTATCGTTTTGGCCATTATCTGGAATCCTCCGGAAATCTGGAATCTTAACTGCAGATTATAATGAGAAAGCTCTATAAATTGCAACCCAAAAACTTATTTTAAATGCAACTTGCCTGCAAAAAACAAACCGCCCGGCTGTACATCAGCACGGGCGGTTTTGTTTAAGTAGCTCGACGATCAGGAGCCCAGACCGCTCAACATGGCTGTCATGCGCTGGCGTGTTGCCGGATCAGATGCTCCGGCCAGTCCACGATTCAACGCCTGGCAGGCTGAAGCCTTATCATTACGCTCATACCAGTAGAGAGCAGCATAGAGATAGGCGCGACCATTACCTGGATTCTGTTGCAGATCTGCGTTCAAAGCACCAAGACCATAACCGGCTGCAAGAGCAGACATTTCGCTTTCACCACTTGCGTTAAGAGCCGAGGCCAGGCCAAGGTAGGTTCTGCCGATTTCTGCATAATCACGCGCAGTAGCAAAGTGCTTCATCGCAGTCAAAAAAGAGCCCTGTTTCAACAAGTCTTCACCCAATATGCGAAAACTGCTATAATGTGCATGAGGAGCTCCTGGCAAGGCAAGCATACTGACAAAGTCAGCTGGCTTTCCGGCATTTACCTGATCGCCATCGCTGAGAATCTGTCTGCAGATGTTCACCATGGCAGGATCATTTACTTTTGGCATCAGGCTGCGAATTCGCGCAACGCCGTCTTTAACTTTTCCCTCTGAATAGTCGAGAAGACCGAGCAGGATTTCGATTCTGGCATCGCCGGGCTTGAGAGAAGCGGCATGCGAGGCATAACGGCGGGCAAGTTCCGGCTGGTAAAATGCGGTAAGATAGAATCTGGCCAGGTTGAAATGAGCTTCGGCATTGTCGGGATGGTTGCGCGCAAGATGCACGAGCGTATTTTCTGCGCCTTTGTAATCAAGACTCTGCATTTGCGCATCGGCAAGCAGGTGTGCGGTGAGCTGATCATCTGGCTGTTTAACAAATACTTCGAGCAACAGACGGGCAGCGACAGCATGGTGGTTAGCTCCCATGGCGATGCCGGCAGCAAGTCGAGACTGTTCTACATAATCGGTCAATGCAGAGCCCTGATTATAGATGTTGAGAAAAGACTGGTATGATTTTTCGCCCAGGGCTGCTTTGAGACTTATCAGCTGTTTTCCGAAGCTGTTAAAATCACGGTTATAGATATGCAGCATGCTGGTGAGTATCTGAACTTCAAGAAAACGCCGGCTGTCGCTGGTATTACGCGCCAACTGGCCAGCCTTGTTCAAACTGGCGGCTGCAGCGATCAGATCAGCACTTTCAAGTTGGAATCGAGCCAGTTCAAGGTTGATCATGAATGAATTCTGCGCGGCCGCCATAAAATTTTCGAGTGAAAAATCGCTGACAGCTGTTGCTGCAGGAATTACTGGCGATTCTGCATGTTTATCGGTGGCAATTTTAGCCGGTTTTGTCGACTGCCTGTTAACTTTTTCGCCGGATTGAGCAACATACGGTTGCAACTCAACCTGCTTTTCGCTTTTGGCAAGTGCCTTAGCAATTTGTTTCGTCGGCTTAACCGCCAGTGGCATGCGATCAGTTGGAATCTGTTCAGGTAGTGCCGTGACTGGCGAAGCTGGCGCCATACCGGTTATCGAATCAAGAATCTCACGCGCGCGTGCATGGCCGGGCTGGACTTTGAGGATCCATTCGAGATGACCCATGGCTTCGTTTTTGCGACCAAGCTGTACCAGATTCTCGGCAAGGTAGACACGCGCAATCATATTGTTGGGCGAATTTTGCAGCACTGCCTGAAATTGGCTGTGGCTCTCGGCAAAACGGTTCAAAGAAAACAACGCCTGACCGTATCGGAAACGCGCCCGCAGATTTTCAGGTGCATATTTGAGTGCAGTCGCGAAGTTCTCGGCAGCTACGCCAAAATCACTCTCTGCGAAGGCCTTTTCCCCATCAGAAAATAGTTGTGAATGATCGATTGCAGAAAACGCCGGCACGTTCTGACCCAGTAAAATTGCACATAAAAGCGCGGCGGACAACCATTTACGATATTGCACAGCATGCCTCCAGAAATTCATTATCTACAAGGCATATCGGCAAGTGTCTGCACATGAACAAGAAAGTTTTTTTTACTACAGCTATAAACTTTTCGAGCAAAACTGACGATAATTTATTTGGGATAAGGGAAAAATATGCCTTTTTAACAAGGAAGTTACAAGGGAGTTCATCATGGTTGATTCCATTCAGGGACCTGGGAAGAGAATAATAATAACAACAAAGCCCAAGGCCAAAGAGTCGGTCGAAAAGAAAAGCGGCTTTGACGACGCTTTAAAAAGCAGCACTACTGGCGGGGATAAGGCCGAAGGCGCCTCTGTACACAGAAACCCTGCCGCCAACAATCTCAAAATTATGCAGCAGCAGCAGCTGATGCACATGCAGCGCCTCGACGAGATTACCAGACAGGTGCAAAATGGCACCTACAAGCTGGTATCACCCGAAGTGCTGGCCGAGAAGATTTATCAGGTGCTTTCTGATCGCGGAACACGCGAAAAGTTTATCAAGAAACTTTTGCAGGAAGAGGCCGAGAAAATCACCAGCAAGGGCAAAAACCAGTTCAGCGACCTCGAATTGAAAAAGCTTGTTTTTCTGATCAAGGAAGCCTCGGACGAGGAATTTGACGATCCCGAGCTTGAAGAGTTGATTAAGGAATATTCCTGATAACAGCCCTGGCAGGTTATTGACCGGGCTTATAGTCTGATGGCGTTATACGCGGCGGCAGGCTACTTCGCTACAGCCATATAAACCTGATCAGGTAAAACGAACTGACCTGGCTGTTCCTGCTCACTCAGGCGTTTGGGAGCACTGAGGCTGTTGCCGTTCATGCGAGCCAGTCGTATAAGGTCTCGTACGTCGCTGTTAAAGCCAGTTGACTGCTCTGCGAGCACAAAGCCGCATTGATGGAGATGCCGTCCAACATTGAGACGCCCAAGCCATACCGGCTCAACTGACTGGGAGCTGGCGCGATAGATGTTGAAATAGTGCTGTTGCGCAAGCAATATAGTGCCTTTTACCTCTTTGGAACCGGACTGTACTGGTGCCAGTTCTATTGCCTCGACTGACATAAGCAGGTCCTCATCATCGACTATCGAAAACGGCCAGACCGAAAAACCGCCAAGGATAAGGTTTCCCTCGTGGTCTGCTGTCATCGCGCAGGGTTTGAAAGCAAGATTTGCCACCTGAGTCATTTTTAAGTTCACGTTTGCCGTGCTATCAATAAAAAAGCGGAACAGTGAATTGTCTGGTGCTGAATAGACAGACAGTGCGTGTGTGTTGTTGCCAGCAGGCACCAGCACACAGAATGTGCACTCACTGTTTTCGTGACCAGGCCCGTGCGACTCAAGCCAGCGGTGCAACAGATCGGTGCCCATTACAATCAGCCGCTTTTCATCAAGCATAAAAGGGAAGCGCGCTTGTTTATCAAGCGATTCCCAGACAGTGTTAAAATCAACTCGCTGGTTTTCAACAGACAAAACACCCTCACCATTGCCATACCATTGATACATGGCAGTTTTAACTCCTGCGGCTTTGGTGGCGCCATATTGAAGAAGGGACACCCTGGCGGACTGATTGATTTCGGCTTTAAGTCGAGACTTATCTGCGGTTAATTCCATGGCACCATCGACTTTAGCGCGCAACAAACGGTAATTTGAATACCCGCCAATTATAAACTCATCAGAGCGGGCCACTGGCAGGCCATTCCATACAGATTCTCGAACAGTAGCGGTCTGCTCTTCCCAGCGATCATAAAATATCATGTAAGATAAGCTATTACCGGTGCCTTCGCGAAACCATGTCTGATACCAGCTGGAATTGGGAATTTCATACCAGTTTTTACCAGACAGAATCTCGACTTCGCCAGACACAAGGTTTTGGCGGGCAAGTTGCGGAGTCACCATAAATCCTGGACCGGGGCTGAAGGGGGCACCACGACTGCGAAAAACTGGTCGGCCTGACTGATCAGGACTTATGCTGTCGCGCTGATCCTGATGCTGAGAGTGCCCGCCCATTCCATGATCGGCCAGTGCTGGCCGACCGTCGAAGACCTGTCGATGTAATCGGCGCTGCACCAGTTTAAAATCATCAGTCTGGTTAAAAAAAGCCAGCCTGAAACGATTCAGTTCATCTATATGCAGAGATTCGGCATGGTGTGCAAGAAACAGCTTTCCAAAGGGATTGGCAGGAGTCTGTGTCGAAAATACAAAGTGCACTTCAGACCTGTCATGATAATTGAACAGAGCGTATACATCAGCTGCTTCAGCACCAGTTAACAGAAGCAACTGCAACATCACAGATGTGTATATCGAGATCTTTGTAAGTCTACCTGTCATCAGCAGCCTTGCGCCAGAATGGCGTTTTTTGTGTCGGTATAAAACACTGTTTTATTCTTATAGAAACAGCTTACCACAAACAGACTGAAAGTTCTAAATAGCAAAAGCGGGAGGAACGCCAGGCGATCCCCCCGCTTTTGCTCAGAATTCCGATTATTCTAGTCCGAACGGATTACTGCCATCGATTTTGATCTGGAATTTAACTGGTTTGCCACTTGCTTTGGTTGCGCCGGGAGTGGCTTCAACAGACGCTTTTGTGGCTGTGCCGCGGTTCTTGAGAAATTCTCTGGCGGCATCGGAACTGCCGATAAATTCTTTAAATTCTTTGTCTGAGAGCTTGCCAAGAGTTTGTTCATCGATGATTTTCGCAATAGCCGCGATATTGTCAGGATTTTTTTTGCAAAGCTGCGAAGTAATGGTCTTAAGGCTGCGAAAAAGTTTCCAGCTTGTCGAAGTGAATGCCGTAAAGACCTTATCTTTGCCATCAGGCACTTCAGTGGCAATTCGGTGCATGATTACGGCATTGACACCTTCAACAGAAAGAATATCTTTGCCTGAAAGGGTGTCGGGCTCAACATTAGTGTAGGTGCCAGCCTTCCCTTTATCTTCAATCTTGATAAACGTAATTGCATTGTTGATGTGACGAACTTTATCGCTTGAATCCAGCATTTCATTGAACTCGGCCCATCCTTCTACAAATGCCGTTCTCGGTTTGGTCAACTCGTTGGCAAAATGCGAGCCATCCTTGCCGTATGGCTTGATAAACTCCTTGATTGTGCGATCGAATGAATGCGCGAATTCATGCACAAAAGTTGAGCGTGCTGTGTCTTCAGACCCGGGCCAGTTGTAACGACCACTTGACATTTGAATGGTTGGACCGCTTGAATAAGGCCAAAAATCAT
>Ga0154428_1107_pt6 | contig 23122 bp, 20 predicted proteins | sample RifGroC2_FD_115932 | JGI IMG/M metagenome (GOLD analysis project Ga0154428, IMG submission 115932) | Candidatus Riflebacteria bacterium GWC2_50_8 | reverse complement strand
GGCTCCTATATCGGAATCGGAAACAAGCTTTCGGCAATTTTTCTTGTGGTTATCGCTGTGCCGGTTGCTGCGCTGGTTATCACCGGTATTCTCTCAATCTCGGCCCATGAAAAATTTCTGCTTTCAAGAATCGAAAAAGAGCAAAAACAGAGACTTTCAGCAATTGAAGATGACTTTATCAATGAAGAAGTTGCTTTTAAAAGGATCTGCAACAACTTGCGTCTTCAGGCTGCTGAGCAGTTCTCCCTGCCCGAATTTCAAAAACATTCTCAGGAATTGTTACAGGGCCGCCAGGCGGTTCGAATCGAATTGCGTAAACTCGATGGTGATTTAATCAGCATGGGTAATGCCGGTGGCTTCTTTGAAGGACTGGAAAAGGTTAACGATGCTTTTTCGCGCTATCTGATCCGGTGCAATCTCGAGGGCAGGCTCAATGACGAGCATACTGTCATAAAGCACCCACCCGATCAGGTTTTTACGGATTTGTTCGCCAGCAGCGATTTCGGTTTTGCTCAGGTTGGCGAAGCTCCAGACCGGGTTCATTTTTTTCGTTTCGGACAAAACGAGTTGTTCTGGTACTGGACATATTTTTCACAGCCCGGTCATCCAACCGCTATTTTGTCAGTATTTCAGGCCGTTGCCATCGCGCGGGAAAATTTTCTCAACAAGGTGCTTGATGAAAGCTCGCCCGATGCCCAGAACCTTGCAGCCTACAATTGCAACCGACGAACATGGCTGAAACGTGACTTTTCACAAACAAATGCGGTTGCTGACACCGTCAGGACCGCCCAGATTTCCAAACAACCAGAATCGAGTATTGTCGATCACCCTGAAGGAAAATTCATGGCGATGGCCATGCCCGGAACCCTGCTGGCACCTTATAGCCTGATCAGCTTAACCAGCACTGCCGAAGTAAAAAACCGTATCAATCAATTATATCTGGCTCTGGTAACGGGCATCATCATCATCTTTTTTGTTGCCATGGCGACCGCCAGTTTGCTGGCCAGAACCTTTCTTGCGCCAATAAATGAACTTGCGCGAGGAACAATACAACTTCAGAGTCATGGCAGCGCTACCAGGGTCATGATTGATTCTGGTGATGAATTTGGCGAACTTGCAACGGCCTTCAATCAGATGGTCGATGATGTTAAAGAAATGCAACTGGCTAAAGTTGTCCAGGAGTCTTTGTTTCCGCAGGAAAAACCACAGATTAATGGTTTTGACACCGCAATTTTTAATCTTACAGCCACCGACCTCGGCGGGGATTACTGTGATGTTTTTCAGGTAAGCAAAGAGCAGTGGCTGCTGCTGATTGGTGATGTGAGCGGTCATGGAACTCCTGCTGCCTTATGTATGGCCATGGTTAAGGCCGCTATTTTTAAGGCCTGCCGTGACGGCCTGCAATTTGAGAGTCTGGCAGGATACGTCTCGGCCATGATGCTGAAAACTCTGGAGCGCAAAAAAATGATGACCATGCTGTTTGTGCTTCTTGATACAGAAAAGAACACAGTTCAAATGATTAATGCCGGTCACAACTGGCCGGTAATTCTGCGAAAAGACGGGCTGGTTGAGGAAATCGAAATACTTGGGCTTCCCCTGGGCGTTCGTGAGCCAAAACAGGGGCGCACTCAGATTACCAGAACCCTGAACCCGGGCGACACCCTGTTTTGTTACACTGATGCCCTGATTGAGTGCCGATCACCAGAGAATGAAGTCTTCGGGCATAGCCAGCTCTATCAGGAACTCGCACACTTGTCTGAAAAGTCTTCACAGGAATTAATCGACCATCTCAAGGCAGGATGGCTGCAGTTTATTGCCGGCGGAATTCGTGAAGATGACTTAACCATGCTGGTTTTAAAAAATTGCCAGCAGGATAATGGCCCCAAATGAACAAAAATAACAATAAGAATTTTGCTGTCAGCTGGTTTTTCGCAACAAACAATATTTTCCTGTTTATGATTTTGCCCTGTCTGGCAGTTTGGGCGCTGGGTAACGCAGTTATCAGGCACAATTCCGACCTTTATAAAAACGAATCTGTTGATACTCTTGAGAAGGATGCTGAACGAATTTGCGCCTTTCTTGATCCCGTTATTTTCCTTGAAGAACAATTTCGACGCTTTAACGCTGCCCTGGACAGGGAAAACATCAATTCAAAAGAGGTCGCAGAACTGTATGAAAAATTTGCCGGGAAAACCCTGAATTTTATTCCCTACGTTTTCAAAAATGGCGCGCTGGTTACCCCGCCTGGCATTCTCAATGATTCAGGAGATACCATAAAAAATCTGTGGTGGCATTTGCATGGTCAGCCAATCAGACCATATCTTGAAAATAAAAGAGATTCTAATACCTGGTTTGGCAGGGGCCTGACCATGATCGATGCCAGGCAGACTACAGAACAACTGGTTGAGTTCACCGGTCGCAAGGGCAAAGGTCTGCTGTTCTACTCCAGAAGCGGTTCCAAGAACTTGTTGGATGGAGTATTGCTGGTAGCCTGGACGATTCCCGATCTTGAGGTCCTTGCTGGTTTTCTTCCTGCCTCGTATACCGGCAATATTGCTCTTGAAGTTGTGCCGTCAGGGCAGCACTGCAGGCATGATGAAAAGAGTGCCGTCGAAGTCACAAATAAGCGCGGTACTACGCTGAGCCTGCGAAAAACCATTGGCAACCGCTTTGTTTTTTTTCGCAGAAACTTTTATGATAAGAGTTCTGCTTCCGCCAAAGCAGTGCTGCATATCATCATCATGCTCTTGATCATGATTATTGCGACCTTTATGAAAGACGCGTTGATGAGAGCGCGAATAAACAGTCTTTCTGTCAGATATAAGCTGGTTGCCCTGGTTTTGTATGCCGCATTTCTTCCCCTGGCCGGGCTGACCTATTTTGGCTGGAAATACCTTGCAGAATACCGCGAACTTCTGCAGCAGGAAGCGTTAATTGCCTGCCAGGGCAGCATAAACGAACTTGAAAACGGTTTTGAGAAGAAAAAATTCGAGATTCTCAATTTTTATCGGTCATTTCAGAGCCTGCCTGATATGGCTACCAATACCGCCGCTCTGCAAAACTACTTTCGGCGTATGGAACATGCGGGACTCATTAACCTGATAGAAATACGCGATCTGCACACAAATGTTCTCGTTTCTCTTCAGAATCAAGAATCAGCGACTAAAATCGGGGTGATCGGCAAGGTTTTCGCCAGATATGGCATAGCCAATTTCCTCAGTCATAAGCTTCCACAAGAAAAGATACTGGTGACGTCGGCCCAGGAAATGCTGTTACAGGAGTTCCTGGAAAGCCCTCTCGGCGGCTGGGCAAGAATTTTTGAGAGCCCTGATGACCTGCACACTGTTTCTTTTGGAGGCTTCGAACTGTTTTTCTATTGGAATGCTTATACCGCGCCAGACTTTTTACCCGCTGTCATGGTCTGTCACCAGCATATCCAGAAGGAAGTCAGCAATTACCTGCGCGAAAACATTCTTGGTCGGTCAGCGTTTCATCAGGGCACAATCAGGCGACTGACAAGTTCCGCCAAGAATACGATTTTAACCGGCTCTGAAGAAGACCGGCCAACTGGAGACCTGAAGGATTTTATCGGGCGGGTGCGGCGCAATAACAGCCCGCAAACCGGCATTCTTGAGTGGAAGAATGAAAAGTGGCTTGCGGTTGGCGCACCTGGTAAGAAACTGCTGGGCAACATTGTGCTGGGTTTATTCCCATTTTCACAGATTGATGACCAGATCAGGCTTATCAGAAACGACCTGATCAGGGGAGTCATTATGGCATTGATCATTGCGCTCCTCGTGGGCCGATTGTTTTCATCAACCATTATTCTGCCGCTCGCCGGGATTTTGCGGGGGGTAAAAGCCCTTGGACAACGAGACACCAGCCAGCGCATCGAAATCATGCAGAATGATGAGCTGGGCAAACTCTCAGAAAGTTTTAACAAAACAATCGAAACCCTTGAGGATGTAATTTTCGCCAGAACAATTCAGGCGCAGATAATACCGGCGACGGCGCCGGCAATAGAGGGCTATCAGACCGATCTCTTTAATCTGCCCGCTGCCGATCTTGGCGGCGATTACTGCGACCTGCAACCCGTCAGAAACCATGAATGGCTCCTGGTCATCGGTGACGTAACCGGGCGCGGGGTGAGTTCAGCTCTGGTTACCGCCATGGCCAAGTCTATTGTTGTAAAGAGTCTTTCTGATGAAAAATTTGCCCTCAACAAACTATTGGAATGTCTGAATGCGCTGCTGTATTCGCAGTTCAAACGCAAAAATTGCATGACTTTTTTTGCTGCTTATCTTGAATGCACTTCCGGAAAGGTCTCCTGCGTCAATGCCGGGCACCCACTGCCACTGCTCTTTTCTGCTGGAAAAAGACAGGCCTTTCCGGAACTTGTTCATTCACCGCTTGGCTTTGATCCTGGTGACCAGAAATTTCCAGCCGCAGCAATAGAAATGCAGCCTGGCGACTGCCTTGTTTTTTATACCGCCATTTTTGTTGAAGTGACTGACCGCTCAGGCAAACCATTGGGAACAGACGGCTTTGCAGCGCTGTGCCAGGAATTTCTCCATCTTCCTCCAACCGAGATGCGCGCCGCTGTCGTTGCAAAAATTATCAATTTGTCTGCTCAAAAGATTGCTGAAGACCTGACAATGATGATCCTCAAAAAAAATTCAGAACCTTAAATTCGGCATGGCATCAAGGCCCGGCAATTATTGAGTTGAGTTTTAAAAAAATGATAACCACAATCTATGCAAACTGAATCAGCGCTGCCAGACCTTCTGAAAAAGGTTTTGCAACTTCAAATCCAGAGCTGATGACAAATTTTCCAGACGTGTCGATAAAACCAACCTGTCCCCCGTTCATTCTGGCGGGGATAAGCGGGAAAATAAAAGAATAATACTCATCGTAGTTTTCGTTCGACCCGAACTCAGGATCGAGATTTGGCGGACTCATGGGGCTGGTCAGCTGAAAATTTGACTTGGAAATATCGATGCTGATGGAACCAGAGGCATCAATAAAGCAATAATGAATTTCTTGAAGTCCTGATCCTCCTGACCTGAGAATCTGAACCAGGGCTGTTCCGCTGTAAAAAGGCCCGCATCCCATAAATTTCGGCGGAATAACGGTCTTGCCGCTCTTGTCGATATATCCCCAGTTGTTTTTGCCATGGTTGGCAAATTTCCGACCAACGGCCCCCAGGGGCCTTCAGTTTCCGAAAAAAGCTGCCAGAGACAAAGTCCCTGGCAGCTTTTCCTGAATGCGTTTAAATTTTTATGTCAGACCTTGGCTTCTATGGAAAACTTGAGACCCAAATAATTTAAGAGGTTCCACAGGCTGCCGAACTCCGGATTCCCTTTTACAGAGAGCATTTTATACATGCTTTCTCTGTTAAGCTTGGCTAAGCCGGCAACACGGCTCATTCCTTTGGCTTTAGCGACATCTTTGAGGGCAAGTAGAAAAATCTGAATATTATCGCCTTCTATAACCTCTTCCAGAGAGGCGTTAAGATATTCTGCCGCTTCTTCAGGGTCTTTTAACGCTTTTAACAGACTTTCTTCATAGGGTTTTGCTGGCTTTACAGTCTTAGTCATGTTCTCATACCCTCCTTTTGTAATCGCTTAAATACTCGGTTGCCTTCTTTATATCAGCACGTTGTGTTGACTTGTCGCCACCGCAGAGCAAAAGCATCATTTTATTGCCAACTCGAGCAAAATATACTCGATAGCCTGGGCCGTAATCCAATTTCATTTCCATGATTCCAGGCGCAACTACATTAAACTGGCCCGGATTGCCAGTTCTCAGCTGGTTTTATTCTTGCGCGAATCCTGGCACGGCCTTTATGTTGACGAGGTTTACGAAAGCCCAGCTTGCCAAATTTAAGAAAAAGCTCGCAATTGACTCGCAAAAAGAGGGATAGTATACTTCAATCAGAAAATCGAATCCTTGTCCAATATGGTAGGCGGTTGCTGTCGGTCTTTGACCCAGTCCACAAATGTTGGAAGGAAAATATCCCTGGAGGAAATAGCATGAATCTCCCGATGCGAATGTTTTCGCTACTGCTTTTTGGAATAGCGTTTTTTCTGGTCGGCTCCGAACTCCGAGGTCAGAAGACTCCCAGCGCTGCCAGCGAAGCTGAAGCGTGTTACATCAGGGGAAACGAGTTGGGCAACGAAGGAAAGCTTGAGGAGGCCAAAAATGAATACCTCAAGGCAATTGCCCTTGATCCGAATCACCTCAAGGCACATTATAATCTTGGATCGAAGTATCTTATGTTAGGGGACACTGCTATGGCCCTCCATGAATTCGATACAGTGATGTCCCTCCTGAAGAAGGGCGAGAAGGGTTATCTCAAGGCAGGCGCCCTCTCGCTGAGAGGAATGGCTCACCTGAAGCTTGAGCATTTCGATGAAGCAATCTCGGACTTTACCCAGGCGATTGCGATCAATCCGAGGGAAATGGCCGCATATTCGTCGCGGTCGATCGCATATGAGAAGATCGGACGCCACGAGGATGCTCAGTCGGACATTCGGAAAGCCGAAGAACTGAAAAAGACGGACCCGATAGCACCCTACAATGAAGGAATTGGTCACCTGACTGCAGGCCGATTCAAGGATGCGATAAGAGCATTTTCCCTGGCAATAATGTACAAGCCAGATTTCGCCCAAGCCTACAACAACCGGAGCATTGCGTATCAGAGAGATGGCCAATTGGCGAATGCGCGCCTCGACGAAGTGAAGGCCCAAGAATTGTTGCGTGAAGATCAATAACGAACACAGCGACATCCCCAACCACTGCCAGCAATTTATCCAATAGAAAAATACTGCCCCCCTTTATGGCTGGTCTTTTTGCGTATTCTGATTAATTCGGGCACCTGTTCCGGAATAATCCGGCCGAATTATGATCTAGAGTTGGACATTTCAGCCCTTCTCTTACTTCTAAAAACCCTTATCCTCCGGAAGGAGCTGACGTAAGTTTTCAGCCAGTTCGCGTCTCCCATTGCCGCTTCAGCTTTTCTGCCCGGCCCCACAACACGCCCACAGCACCAAAATCTGAAAAGCGCAGCCTTTTCGGCGCTTTTGCAGCTTTTTTTCCGCTGTCAGGCTGTTCTTAACACAGCCGAGACTGGGGCTGATATGCTCAGCTGGAGGCGTCTGGCGCGTTGTTCTGGATCTTTGACCTGCGCAATGAAGACCAGGCGAGAGTAAGAAAATACGCGGCACCGGCAATGACGATGGTCAGAGCGCCCGAAGGCAGGTTGGGCGTATAGCTTAACGCAATGCCGCTCAGGGTAAAAAGCATGCCAAGAACCGTGGCCGCCAGCATGATTTTCCAGACGCTGTCAAAAAACCGGCTGGCAATAGCTACAGGCAGGCTGAGCAGAGCGATCACCATTATTATACCAACAACAGAAACGGTAAGAACCACGGTTAAAGCGGTAAGACAGAGAAGAAGCAGGTAGTAAAATTCTACCGCCACGCCGCGCGTGCGGGCAAATTCTTCGTCAAAACACACCGCAACGGTCTGGTGGTAAAAAGTAACGGTGAGCCCGATCACAACCAGATCGAGCACGCCAATCAAATACAGATCTTCGCGTGAAACCATCAGAATGTTGCCAAACAGATAACTCATCAGGTCTTCGTTATAGCCAGGCGTTTTGAATATAAACAGAACCCCGACTGCCATACCGATCGACCAGAGCGCGCTGATTACGGTATCTTCGCGTTCTTTGGCGCGCAGGCTTATATAGCCGATCAGAAGCGCCGAGGCAATTGCCGTAAAAACGGCGCCATAAACAGGCCGCAGCCAAGGCAGATCGTAAACAACCGAAAAATAACGGGCAACACCGAGACCGCCCAGAATGCAGTGCGAAATCGCGGCGGCAATATAGGTTATGCGCTTTAAAACAACATAAGTACCGACCACACCGCTGGCAATACTGCACAAAATGCCTGCAATAACCGCGTTCTGTAAAAACTGCAGTTCGAGCAGATCCTTTATGAATGCGGACATATATGACCCTTGTCGCTACAGCGATGATCGTGTCTTATGATATTGACATCGACGCCATAGATATCCTGCAAAGCTTCGCCGGTCAGCTCTGAAACCGGGTGAATCTGCAAGGTTTTGCGCACACAGAGAACGCTTTTTACCCGGCCGGAAACAAAGCCTACATCATGCGATACCATCAGAATGGTAAACTTCTGATTGAGTTCTTCAAACATACAGTAAAACTGCTCGGTACCATGCACATCAACACTGGCGGTAGGTTCATCGAGCAGCAACAGGCGAGGTTCAGAAACCAGGGCACGGGCAATAAGCGCACGCTGCTTCTGGCCCCCTGACAGTCCGGCAAAGCCCCGATCTTCTTTGCCCTTGAGACCAACCGCTTCCAGAGCCGCGCGGGCTTTGTCTATCTGCTCTGCCGAATAGCGCCCCCAGCTGAATGAGCGTTGTAGACAGCCCATCAGAACTACGTCAAGAACATTTACCGGAAAACCGGCATCGAATTTTGAAAACTGTGGAACATAACCAATTTGCGCCTGACTATGACCGGGAGAACGGCCAAGCACCGATATAGAACCGGACAGCGGCTTGAGCAGGCCAAGAATCAGTTTAAGCAGGGTCGTCTTACCGCCACCATTGGGGCCGACAACACATGCGAAGTCGCCTGAATCAAGAGAAAAATTTATGTTCTCGAGAACAGTATTGCCATCTTCGTAAGCAAAATTAACATCAGAAAACCGCACTACCGGCGGTGAACTGTCGATTTTCACTTTATACCAGCCAGCACTGCTTCGCCGAGCTGGCGAAGGTTGGCGACATAGTCTTCAGCCAGCGGGTCAATCTGTATAACAGTGCCCGAGATGGCTCTGGCAATGGCCTGAGCCGCAGCAACCGGAAACTGCTTCTGCACAAAAACCACATGAATGTTCTGACTGCGACAATAGCGTATCAGATCGGCAAGCTGGCGCGGACCGGGTTCTTTGCCTTCGATTTCGACAGCCCGCTGTTTAAGACCATATCTGTCGGCAAAATAGCCAAATGCCGGGTGAAAAACCAGCATGGTTTCGCCTCTGATCGGCGCTAGTTGAGCGGTCAAACCGGCATTGAGAGCCCGAAGTTCTTCGGTCAGTTTTTTCAGACCGTCGGCGAGCTTGTCTTTATGATCAGGTAACGCTTCTATGAGGGCATCGGCAATGTTTTCTGCCTGGGTTATTGCCAGTACAGGGTCGAGCCAGATATGCGGGTCAGGTGCTCCAGGCTCATGAACGCAATCTTCGCTGTGCTGATGGTCACCGTCATTAGTGCTCATCGAACGCCGCGGCACATTTTTATCGGTGCTGACAAGTCTGAGATCTGGGCATATCGCCTTAAGCCTCGCAATCAGAGACTGTTCAAATGGCACCCCGATCAGAAAAAACATGCTGGCGCGCGACAGACGACTCATCTGTTGCGGCAACGGCTCAAAAGTGTGTGGCGACATGCCTGGCCCAACCAGCACTTCGACATCGACCAGATCGCCGGCTATCTGCTCAACAAAATATTTCTGCGGCAGAATACTGGTAAACACCTGTATTTTTGCCGATTCCGCGCTGTAAAGCCGGGGAGTCAGAGCAATTGCTGTAGCCAGAATCAGCAACATGCAAATAAACCGCGCGCGTAATGTCATGAGATAATTTTATTTCTCTGCTTCAAAGTTGCAGAGCAGCTCAATCTGGTCGCTCTCAGAGCACTTTTTGATCTCGTGCTTTTCGGCAAATTTATCCCAGCACTTTTTCATGGCGGGAGAAAGCACGCCAGCACCGCTACACAGCGGGCAAACATGATCAAGAGCATGCAAAATTGCACTGCGTATAAATTCTGAGCGATTGGGCATGCTCTGAAGAATTTCGAGCAGGTTCGGATCAACTTTAAAAGTTACAGTATCAGCCTTTTTCAACGGAATAACCTCCGAAAAGTGTCACAAAATATTATCACATTACCGCCAGAATACCAACTATCAGCCAAAAACTACTTTCAGCGCATCTTTAACTGTTGCTACACGAACAACACCCTTTTCATCTGGCAACTCACAGCCAGATGCGGCGACAAAGCGGCTGAAACCGAATCTTCGCCCCTCATTAATGCGCCGGGCCGCCTGTGAAACCGGCCTGACTTCGCCAGCCAGAGTCAGTTCGCCGACCAGCAGCATATCGGTCGGCACCGGCCGATCGTTCAGGCTGCCGGTCAGGGCCATGGCCAGACCAAGATCGCCACCCGGCTCATTGAGCTTAAGACCGCCGGCAACATTTACAAAAATGTCACGGTTGTAAAATTTCAGACCGGCATGCTTTTCGAGGACCGCCACAACCAGGCTGAGCCGGTTAGAATCGACGCCGGCGGCAACCCGCCGTGGCATGGTCAAAAACGACTGGGTCACCAGCGCCTGCAACTCGGTAAGAATGCAGCGACTGCCCTGCATTATCGGCACTACGACAACACCGGGCGCATCAGTGCGCTGCCGGCTGATAAACAAATCAGACGGATTGGTGACAGGACTGAGGCCCTTATCGGTCATCTGAAACACCGCAACTTCGCCGGTAGCGCCATAGCGGTTTTTGAATACCCGCAAAATCCTGAAGTTCGAATTAACATCGCCCTCAAAATACAAAACGGTATCGACCATGTGTTCGAGTATCTTTGGGCCGGCAATAGCGCCATCTTTGGTGACATGGCCGATTATAAAAATCGGCAGATCGCGGTCTTTACCGAATTTGGTCAATATCGCGGCGCACTCACGGATCTGGGTTACCGAACCTGGCGTGGCATCCATCTGCGGCGTATACACCGTTTGAATTGAATCGACAACGAGCAGGCGCGGCAGATATGAAGCCAGGCCGTTCAGTGCTGAATCAATATTCTGCTCAGAGACCAGAATAATATCACTGCCATTGCCGATGCGCAGCCGCTCAGCCCGCAGCTTTATCTGTGTCGCTGATTCTTCGCCAGAAATATAGGCAAGCGGCTTGATCTTAACACCAAGCCGTGAAACCAGCTGCAGCATGAAAGTAGACTTGCCAACTCCCGGCTCACCGCCGATAAGCGTAATCCCACCAGGAACCAGCCCGCCACCAATAAGTTCATCAAAAACATCAACACCGGTTGGCCAGCGCGCTGACCTTTCCATCGCCACTTCTTCCAGCGTCTGAATGATCGCCAGACTGCCGCCAGTCTGCATTGGCACCCGACGAGCTTCGCCGGCCTCAGCCTCCTGCTCGACCGTGTTCCATTCCTGACAGGCAGTACACTGACCCTGCCATTTTGGGAAACTCTGCCCGCATGACTGGCAGACAAAGCGAGTGCGCGCCTTCGCCATATTATTTTCTCCTGCCAGCTTTGCTGTTTTTGCTTAAACCGGCCGTTCTTTGCAGGTCTTCAGCAATAAATCTGCCGGTTATCGAATCTTTGACGCGAACAATCTCTTCAGGCACACCAGCCGCAACAACCGCTCCGCCGCGTTCGCCACCTTCCGGCCCAAGATCGATTATATAATCGGCGGTCTTAATGACATCAAGGTTGTGTTCGACCACCAGCACTGTATTGCCCTTGTCGACCAGACGGGCCAGCACATCAAGCAGACAGCGCACATCCTGAAAATGCAGGCCGGTAGTCGGCTCGTCAAGCAGATAGAAGGTCGAACCAGTTGCCACCTTTGACAGCTCGGTCGCCAGCTTGATGCGCTGCGCCTCGCCGCCAGAGAGCGTCGTGCTCGCCTGACCAAGGGTGATATAGCCAAGACCGACATCAACAAGAGTCTGCAATCGGCGTCTTATCGCAGTAAAGGCCTCAAAAAAAGGCAACGCGTCGGTAACGCTCATATCGAGAACCTCAGCGATGTTGAGTCCCTTGAACTTCACCTTGAGTGTTTCATCGTTAAAGCGGCGGCCCTTGCACTGTTCGCAGGTTACATAAACATCGGGCAGAAAATGCATTTCGATCTGAATCTGGCCAGAACCCTCACAAACTTCGCAGCGACCGCCTTTGACGTTAAAGCTGAAACGGCCAGGTGCGTAACCTCTGGTTTTAGCTTCTACTGTCTGCGAAAAAAGGTCGCGGATCGGCGTAAAAATGCCGGTATAAGTTGCCGGGTTCGAGCGCGGAGAGCGACCAATCGGGTTCTGATCAATATTAACAACCTTGTCAATATGATCGAGACCCTCGATTTTTTTATAGACGCCAACGTCGAGGCGCGACTTGTTGATAATATTGTTTAACAGCGGATATAGCGTGTCATTAACCAAGCTGGATTTGCCGGAACCGGACACACCAGTGACGACAACAAGCTTGCCCAGAGGAATTGCGACATCAATGTTCTTCAAATTGTTATGAGATGCGCCAAGCAGGGTCAACCAGTTGCCGTTGCCCTGGCGGTGCTTTTCGGGAGCTGATATGAACTCACTGCCACTCAAAAAACGACCGGTCAAACTGTTTTTGTCAGCAATGACCTCTTCTGGCGAACCGAACGACACCAGGCTACCGCCGGCAACGCCGGCACCAGGCCCCAGGTCTATGATATTATCAGCTTCTTCCATGATCTCGCGATCATGTTCGACCACCAGAACGGTGTTGCCAATATCGCGCAGCTTTTTGAGAGTATCGATCAGACGCCGGTTATCGCGCGGGTGCAAACCGATGCTCGGTTCATCGAGCACGTAGGTTATACCAACCAGCGCAGAGCCGATCTGGGTGGCAAGCCTGATTCGCTGCGCCTCACCACCTGAAAGTGTGTGCGCAGCTCTAGAAAGGTCGAGATAGTCGAGACCGACATCCTTAAGAAACTTCAAACGGTTAGTTATCTGTTCGAGAATTTTTTTACAGATAAAACGCTCGCGTTCACTGAGTTTGAGCCCGGCAAAAAAGTCAACAAGCTCGCCAACCGAGTGCTGCGACAGCTCATGAATATTTTCGCCCTTGATTTTGACCGAAAGCGCAATCGGATTTAGTCGCCGACCATGGCAGTCAGGACACGACAGGGTGCGCATGAAGCGCTCGTAAAAAGCGCGCGCGCCTTCTGATCTGGTCTCCTGATACCGCCGCGAAAGCGTCGGAATAACGCCTTCGAAAGGCTTTGTCAGAGAACCGGCCATGGTGCGGCCTTTGTAATTCACCTTGAGCACTTTATTGCCAGAACCAAAAAGAATGATCTGTCTGGCTTCTTCTGACAAAGTCTTGAATGGCGCGTTAAGCGAAAATTTATAATACTCGGCCAGACCTTCCATCCACTGCCGTGAAAAAGTCGCTTCGGTAAAATTTTCTGAAGCAATGGCACCCTCAGATATCGACAAATCCTGATCCGGAACAACCAGGTCAGGATCTACAATCAGCTGAAAACCAAGACCAGAACAGGCCTGGCATGAACCATAAGGCGCATTGAACGAAAAAAGTCTCGGCTTGATCTCGGGCAACGAAACATCACAACGCGAACAGCGCAGATTTTCGCTGAACAGCTTCTCAACAGTTTTACCGCGGTCGGAATCAACCAGAACCAGCAACTGCCCTTCAGCCAGCTTAAAGCACAGTTCAACAGCTTCGCTGAGTCGCGCAGCATTCTGCTCGCGATCGGCATCAGAAAGCTTTATGCGATCGACAGCTACTTCGATATCGTGTTTTTTGTTGCGATCAAGCGCGGGCAACTCGTCATCGAGAGACCACATGTCGCCGTCGACACGAACCCGCGACATTCCCTCGCGGCGCAGTTCTTCAAAAACCTTGCCGTATTCGCCTTTGCGACTGCGAACAACCGGAGCCAGCAAAGTGATTCGCGTGCTGTCAGGGTATTGCAGCAATACATCAACGATCTGGGCTGCGCTCGAACTCTCGACCACCTCGCCACATTCAGGGCAATGCGGAATACCTACAGCGGCAAAAAGTAATCTGAAGTAATCATAAAGCTCGGTGATGGTGCCGACAGTCGAACGCGGATTGCGCGAAGTCGACTTCTGCTGGATAGCGATGGTCGGCGAAAGCCCTTCAATACTCTCGACATCAGGCTTTTCCATCTGCTGCAGAAATTGCCGGGCGTATGAAGACAGGGATTCCATGTAACGGCGCTGGCCTTCGGCATGAATGGTATCAAACGCCAGAGAAGACTTGCCAGAGCCTGAAACGCCGGTAATGACCGTCAGCTTTCCGTCAGGAATAGTTATGCTGAGATCTTTCAGGTTATGCACCCGTGCTTTAACAATCTTGATCATGAGTAAATGTCAGCGCCAGTCGTATTGAATGACGCTTGCCTGTGTCGGTGTGCTTATTTCGCCTTCGCCAAAGGTAACCTTATAGAAACCGGAAACCTTTACCGGGCGGCCGCCACCACGTTTTTTGCCAACTTCGACCAGACCGTTCTTAACGACGACCTCGCCAGATGATTTCTTATCGTCGTAAATTACCTTAAACAAGCCGGAAGCGCCAATGACAACAACGTCGGCTACCTCTATTTCGAGAACGCCGCGGCCATCAAGTGAAATGGCAGCCGTCAGCTCGCCACGCCGCAAAATAACCGGCTCTTTTTCGATTTTGTTCTCGTTCTCGTTCAGGGTTGGCGGCATAACCGTCATTTCTGAAAGAGGAAAAAGCTTAACCTGATTATCAAGCTGCATCTGAACGGTAACCGTCGATTCTTCAGCCGTCTTGTAGGTGTATTCCTTGTCGAACTCAAGCTTATCGTTGAGCTTATCCCAGGTTCCGATATTGCGGTGTTCAACCTTGCCAGTGAAATCAGAAACACGCGAAAACAGCATCTTTGCCCGTTCTTCATCGCGGGCGAGAGCTGCTGAACGGCTACGCATGATCGAAACAAAAACCAGCAGAACAACTATGCCGAAAAGAACAGCCACGCCGATTATCATTCGACGCTTCTTCTCTTCAGCATCCTGTGTCTGCTTCGCAGCCTTCTCGCGGTCAGCCTGAAGCTTTTTGAGAGCCTTGTGGTCAAGTTGCTCTAGTTGATGCCACTTTTTAGACATGGTGTAACACTATACAGTTATTTTCAAAATGTAGCAATCCCGACTTGCGGAGTCGCCATGATCGAGTTTTCTTTAAAGACTTTTTCATCTTTGGGATACAGGGTACGTATTTTAACGGAAATCGGAAAAAAGTCCACAGGTTTTTCAGGTGGTATGGTTCCGGCGACCGAAAATTCGATGAATTGCACATCATTTACATAGACACGATTTCTTGATTCCTCGGGTATTGGGCTCATACTGAGGGTGCCGGATTTGGCATATGAATTCTGCGCACTGGTCGTGAAGCTGAAAGCTTCGGTCTTGATGCGAAGATTTGCTACCGGCCCGCCCGCCGTATCAAGAGCATGATCGAGATAGACTTCGTTTCTGATCAGCTTGCCGGGCTGCTGCGGTGGTTTTTCTGGCTCGCACATCACCCAGCTCATTACCTTAAGCTCTCCGCTGGTAGGGGCGTTTATCACTTCGCCGTCCTTGAGAATCCTCAGATAATACTGGGCCGGAACCGCAATATCCTGGTTATCACAGGGGTCAAAAAAGGTGTCTGAAAATAGCGTTGTCGGATAAGTTGCGCTTCTGATATCACGGCTGATCAGCTGCAGCGCATTGCGCATCTGATCGACAGTTCCGGTTATCCACTGCGCCTTGCCGGCAGTCTTGCTACCGCCAATAAACAACTGGTAAACACCAACCATAAACATTGCCATAACGCCGCAGGCTACGACAACTTCGATCAGGGTGAAAGCACTCTTAACCGGTTTTAAATGTCTCAATCTACAGCCCCTTTTCGAGTTATTCGCTGAACTCGCTTCTGCGTCTGAGGTATCAGCTTACCCTGAAAATTCTTGACCGCGCCTTCGACGCTTACTTCGATCGCCTCTTCCCCGTATTTGCGCAGGCCTTTGATAGATTGAATCTTTACTTCGGTAACTTTGTAACTCATTGTATACGGGTAACCATCCATAGTTGCGGCATCCCATTCATTAATATTTTTTACGTCAGGGGAAAGCACGATTTCGAGAGATGGCTGGGTGCGCGCACCATCCATGAGCATATTAGTGCAGTCGCGAATGTAATATGCAAGATATTTATCGGGCTTGGCCGAAGCCGGAGGCGGCGTTGGCATGGTATAACGCTCTTCTGGATCGCTTTTCGACAACCCGGGCGCCAGGTAGCGGTAATCTGGGTTGTGATAACTGCCCAGTCTGATATAAGCATTTTTACCGGGTAGCGGATGATAAAAATACTTTGACTGCTGATTCATATCGAGCTCACGCTCAGGGCGAACCCGGACATAAATCTCCGGACGGGCAGCCACCGGCTCAAAAGCCGGTTGTCCCGAATCGACGCTGCCGTCAAATTCGGCAAAAGTACACAGCGGGTTCTTGCCCTGGGCAAGTTCTACAGCATCATACAACTCGGTTGGAAAAAGCTTGGCCTTGACCAGAAAATGCTGCATGGCCGCGCGGGCCGCAAAAAACGCCTGGCGCTCATCGATCGTCAGCTGGTTGTGATGCGCTGTGCTTGATTGTCTGAACATCATGGCGACGAAGAGAACCAGCATACAGAAAGCAAAGAACACCGCCACTACAATGGCAACACCCTTGTTGTTACGATTGAATCTTTTCATCAGTCGATATCCCCCTTGATCGTCATCAGGTGAATACGCTGTATACGCCCTTCGGTCGCTTCCGGGTTCTTAAAATAGCGTTGATCAAGGTTCCACTGCACCTGAATGAGCAGTTTTTTCATCACGCACCAGCCATATTTGTCAGAGATATTATAAGGAACCTTCTCGGTAACCATTTTGGTGGTATAGCGCTCGGCGGTCGGGTCAAGATAGCGGGGTTCATCTGGCGAAGCGCCTTCCATGCCTTCATCCTGGTAAATATTGGTCGGCGATTCAGCTACTCCACGGCCAGAACCCAGATCGACTTCGGCAAACGGGCGTTGCACCGGATCTCTGCTGTATTGCTGCATCCAGCTGCCATCAGACAGAATGGCAGGATTACGCAAAAATGCAAAGGTCAGCTCACTGGTTTCAGGAAAACTTGTCGGAGAGCCAGAGGGGAAGCCCGCCCCAATCTTTATGCGCTCAGGGCGCGGCGGCTTCTGCTCAGAAGAAATATCTTCGACACGCAGATGCACAAGGTAGTTGATGCCGCGCGAATCAGTAAAAACGCCGCGGCAGGGCCAACCCGCACTCTGACTGTCTGATCCGGGAAAAATCACCGGCACCATCTTGCGAGCCCAGTCTTCGTTATAGCGTCTATACTTGGCCCGTGACGAAAGATCGTCGACCTTGATGAAACCAGGATTACCCTGGCGCAGCGCGGCAAATGGAACATTATCGAGAATAGCATTCAGAATCTCTGAAGCCTTGTTCATCGCAAACGCCTGTGAAGCATTGCGGTCAGCATCTACCGTCTGTCGGCTCATCAAGCCAAAAAGAGGTATCATGGCAACCGCCAGAATACCAACAGCAATAACGATTTCGATAAAAGTTACCGCTCTGCGATTCGTAAATACCATCGGTTTAACCTCGAAAAATCAGCTTTGGAGCAATTCAGAAGCAAGCGCCGAGAGTGACGAACGTTCAGATTTGTGAAGAATTATGTGCCCGAACAGCTGATGATCTTTGAACTTCTCGATCACGAAGTTCAGACCGTTAGAAGAACTGTCGAGGTATGGATTGTCAATCTGGTATGGGTCACCGGTCAACACAACCTTGGTGCCTTCGCCAGCACGACTGATGATTGTTTTAACCTCATGTGGCGTCAGGTTCTGCGCTTCGTCGACGATCAGATACTGTTTCGGAATACTGCGGCCTCTGATATAGGTGATCGCCTCAATCTGAACCTTCTGCGACTCGATCAGGAATCTGATCTTCTTGTCGACGTCATCAGAATTCTTGTAAAGACGGTCCATGACGAATTCAAGATTGTCAAAAATAGGCTGCATCCAGTGACTCAGTTTCTCGTCTTTTGAACCGGGCAGATAGCCGATATCCTTGCCAAGAGGCATGATCGGTCGGCTGACCAGCAACTTGCGGAAAAGGTGCTCGTCAATTGTCTTCTGCAGCCCGCATGCCAGCGCCAGCAGTGTTTTGCCAGTACCGGCACGGCCAACCAGGGTAACCAGCTGAATTTCGTTGCACAGCAGCAGTTCAATCGCGAACTTCTGTTGCAGATTCAGCGCTTCAACACCCCATGGTCGTGAATTATAATGAAACAACGGCAACAGACGCTTCTGGGCGCCATCATATTTGGCCAGAGCGGTTTTATTTTCGTTCTCGGCAGCTTTGAGCAGCAGGAATTCATTCCTGAACAAATCTTCTTCCGGGTAGTCAACGCCTTCTTCGCGCAAAAATGTTTCTATCCGGCTCACCGGCATTACCATTTCGCGCCATCCTGAGTACAATTCGTCGATATCAACCTTGTTGGTTTCGAAATCTTCTGTGTTGATGCCGAGAGCGTCGGCCTTGATACGACAGTTGATATCTTTGCTGATCAGCACCACATTTCGGTTCTGCTGCTTCAGACTGAGGGCACAGGCGAGGATACGATTATCAACCTTGTGTGGATCAAGTCCATAACCCAGGTGAATCTCAATTTCCGAGTCAATCATAATCTGCAGCGTACCACCGCTGTCAAGCGGAACTCCCTTGGCGAGAGTGCCGCGGGTGCGCAGACGATCGAGTTCACGCGAAGCCTGGCGCGCCTCACGACCGCGCTCATCGTTAAAGCCTTTAAAGCGGTCAAGCTCTTCAATTACCCCCAGTGGTATCACTACATCGTGTTCCTGAAATGAGAACAGTGCCTGATGGCTGTGAAGAATGACATTGGTATCTACCACGAAGGTTTTTTTCATCAACAAGTTTCCTGCCTTAAGTTTAAGCTATATCCCAACGAACTTAGCACAGGCACAAGAATGTGTCAAACTCACGGCAAACGCAAACTATAAATTCATTACAGTACATAATTCATAGCCTGATTCTTTGTCAGCAATATAAAGCATGTTGGCAACTCATCTATTTTTTTTGCTTGATTAAAGATTTACTGAAATCGTCCGATAACTGACTACGGGAAAGTGTAACTACCCGATTCTAAAGAAACACGAGTTTCTTCTAACACTGAAAGGAACAGAAGTTCCATGAATAAACGGCATCATTCATACCTTCTGACAGGTTTTTTGGTTCTGGCCATGGCTTCGACCGCGGCCGCTCAATACTATGAGAACCTTGCGCCCGAAGGATATTCCATGGCTCCGCCGCTGCAGCAGCAACAACTCTATTCAGAGGAATCATCATACAATGCTGACAGCAGCTGGGTTGAAGAAGACACAACCACGGGGTATCAGACCTATACCATTAAAAAGGGTGATACTCTTGGTTCAATTTCGAAAAAATTCTTCGGCTCTACTCAGCAATGGAAAAAAATTGCTACCGCCAACAGAATTACTGACGCGACCAAAATCAAAATCGGGCAGGTACTCGAAATTCCGACCACCGATTATGAAAGAGGTCAGGGCGTAACCTATCGTCAGCGCACCAGATACATTTCATCGCCGCCGTCAACCGCGCCGGCACCGGTGAATTCTCTGCCCCTGCCGCCGGTAACCCAGAGTAACGATGCCGTATTGTATTCTGATTCCGGTCTGCCGCAGATAATTTTGCCAGGTGAAGATAACAAGAGACGCAAAACTGACGATAATCACGTAACATTTAGTGGTTTGACCGGTCTGGTAAACACCTTCGCTTCTTACCCGCTCGGCGACAACCTGTTTTCAACAGCTTTCGGCATGACCTGGAACAAAATCACCCGCCGCGATGGCCAGCGCCTCGAGAACGGCGAAGATGGTGACTTCTGGGAATTCCCGATCCTGCTGACCTATGCCGGCGAAAATTTCGAAGTGGCATTCAAATTGCCTTTCGAATCATACGACGTGTTTGCTCCGCTGACTTACAACTTCCGTGACGGTACAGACTCTGGCATGGGCGACGCACAGTTGCGCCTCAAATTCTCTTCGCAGAATGACGACATGGCATCGAGCCTCGGGCTTGGCGCAATCTTTCCGACCAGCGATATCACGATCGGCAACACCGATACCAATAACGCCTGGGAAGTATTTGCCGGCCTGTCGAGTAAACGCAAGGAAGGCGGCAACTTTCATCTGAATGGCGGCTATCAGGCTGGCGATGGCAACACCAACCATGAAGGAGTCTTTGTTAACGCCGGTTTTGAATACGACCCCAATGATTCATTCACCTTCATGGGCGAAATCAACTTCTACAATCGTGTTAATAACGGTCGCAGCACCGACCTCGTTCTCGGCATGCGCTATCACGTGAAACCCGGCATGTCACTGACTCTTGCAACACCTATTGCCTTGAGCAATGATATGTTCTTCGGCTACGACTACCGCCTGCAGGGTCTGCTGCAATATCATTACTGATCGTCTGTTTCAGATTTTCCAGCACATCGGCACCGCCCAGGCGGTGCCGATGTCGTTTTAGCAAGCATTCACCTGCAGAGCGTGTTTTTGCGAAAACCGTTCAAAAGAGATCTGGGGTAAAAGGCCTGGTCGGCGGCCATTTGACCACGGTCTGCTGATCGCGACAAATTGCGGCAGCAAGTATTGCTGAAGCTGCAGCCGCAGCATCTGGGCTCTCGCTTAATCTGGGACCGGCCACGTTAAGCACCTGTGGCCGCACAGTGTTGAGCCACTTTATAACCTTTTTATAATCGTAATCACCGATATCTATCACCAGAACAGGTTTATTCAGCTTTTCGGCACACTTTATGGTAAGCGCCGTACCGCGTGAGCGCCGCGCTTCGTCGCGTATAATAAGAGTTGCCTGAGAATCTCTCACGTTCAGTTGTGTTCGTTGCTGATAGAGCTTGGTTGAAGCTTCTTTGAGCAGATAGCGCTCAGGTATCACACCATCTTCGGCACGGCGACCAAGCGGGCACCATCCCGCATGGGCAATCCCATTCTGCATGGCAAAGTCGAGCGCAGCCCGGTCAACTCCGGTCTGCCCACCAGAAATCAGCAACGCCAGCGCATATTTTTTGTCCATGTCTTTGCTCGTTCTCGTGCCCACAAGTATGTGTGGCATACTCGGCTCTCTTTATGATTATAAATCTTTCAGGAGTTGATTTGCAGTGGTTCCGGCATATAGAAGATGATGCCGGTAAACATGAAGGTCTTCGGGCATTTCGCCAGCCGCAACCGGTGCCAGGGATTCTTTTTCGAACATCGCATCGAACATATACAGTCGATCAGGGTAATTGCTGGTCATGCGCAACCACAGGTCGCGACGGGTTTCGTAATCAGCATTTTCGAAAAGATGACAGAGCAGCTCTGAATGACCACCGACGACCAGACTGTCGAGTGTTTCAGCAGCACTTTCGCCGGCAAACTGGTCGCGATGACCGATAAATGACAGAACCCACAAGTCGCGCGCACAAAGTTGGCGGACAGCAAAGAGATCGCCACTGACACCTTTTTTTACGGCATGCCTGCAGACAAACAGCGCTTTAGCATGCAAGGGCAGTATTTCATACATTTTCGGATTGAAACTTTCAGAAGCGATATTGAGCGGACATCTGTTGCATTTCATAGTTATGCTCCTTTATCAGGCCACCTGGGCTGATTTATAAAGACGACCACTGTAAGGATTGGCCATGATTGCGCCCAGATATTTCGCGCGGCAGCTGCCCATACCGATCATGCTGTCAAGTGGTGCAAGCCCAACTGAAGCAAAAATCGGGTTAAGCAACCAGAGGCTGCGCGGCTCATAGATCTCAAGCCAGCGCCAGAGCTGCAATCTTATGCGATCGCTGGCAGCGTGAAACAACGAAAGCAACAGCGCCCGGTCGCGCCCGACAATAGCCGTTTTCAGACTGTGCTGCACCAGGGACTCAGCAAGCGAATCCTGCTGATACAGGCGATTAACCACATAGTAATCTTGAAAGCAGCGGCTGCCGATGTTTGCCGCGCAGAAACCATCAGCGCAACTCGACCGGATGCTGCCGCACAAGGCCTGACGGCAGCGTTCTTCCGCGCTGCCTGAAATCGGATTGAACGGGCACTTTTTGCAACACATCATAAAATTCACCTCTTTTTTTGATCTCAACTGTTAATCAAAACCGAACACCTTTTGGGGAAAATTATTTTCGTAGAATTTTCATATTGCCTGCTGCTATGCTGTCAAAAAACGATCTACGGCAGACCTGATTCGAATTCGGTCAGCCCACGCGAGAAGATGCAGGTAAGGGTCTGCGCCAGAATGCACGAGATTTTCTGGATCGGCAGGGTATAGCCCGCAACCCGAAGGAGTGGACAGTTGAGCAGCGATGAATTTGCCAGCACTTTAACCGCGTTTTCGCAGCGACCGACAGCAGATACGGCATTCGCTCTGATCAAAAGTTGCCGCGATTTCATATACCGACAGGCCTTGCGCTGGCGTGAACCCGCTCTTTCGCTCGCCGACAAAATGCGCGAAATAATGAGCGAGATGCTGTTGATCCTTCTCGAAGACTTTGAGCCAGGTAAAGCCAATCATCCCAACTCAGTGTTTTCTTATCTGCAGACTAAAATTATGCGGCTTACGCGACCTTATCGAAAAAGAAGCATTGTTCTGGTCGAGGACTGCGATCTTCTCGAGCGCGGCCGTTGTAACTTTACCGCTGATCGCCAGCAGTTTGCTGAAGAAATATTTGTCACGCTGCGCCGCTTTCTGCTTGGGCATGCTGATCTCGCCGTGGCGCAACTCGAATTCCTGTTCGTTCACATTTACCCCGAAATACGCTGGATAAGCCGATTGTTGGCGCAAAAAAACGGTATCGACGAGAATACCCAGATTGAAGCTGACAAGAAACGCCATCAAACATTTAATCGCAATCTGCGTGCCGCTTTTGAACGAATGCAGAATGGCGAATTGCGGGAATTGGTTGACTGGAGCGGCGGGGAACGCAGTCACCTGGCCTGGCGAATTATAAACATCGCACCGGCAGAAATTGACGAAAATCTTGAGGCTGAGCGGCAAAGCCTCGCCGACTGGCGCGAAAACATCGACCGCCGGCAGGCGCAATCTCCTGACAAACTCGAACTGG
>Ga0154428_1100_pt2 | contig 23393 bp, 23 predicted proteins | sample RifGroC2_FD_115932 | JGI IMG/M metagenome (GOLD analysis project Ga0154428, IMG submission 115932) | Candidatus Riflebacteria bacterium GWC2_50_8 | reverse complement strand
CGCAACAACATCGGCATGCGGAATAATTTTAACTGCTTCGCCGGCATTTAGATCGCCTTCCTGCGGGCGCTTTTCGATGATATGAAAAGTCGAAGCCACTTCTCTGATTTTATCGGTATGCGGAAAATGCCCTACCATTGCCACTCTTTTGCCAACTCCAAGCTGAGCGGCAAGCTCAAGAGCATTCCCGGCAAAGTATTTTTTGCCGTCCAGCGGCAACGCACTATTGATGGCAGCGATGGCGAATGAGCGCTCGATTCCCTGTAACGAATCTGTCCAGGCCAGCACATCTTTCAGTCCGAGAGTCTCGATCTCACCCATATGTGAAACCGGCAGATGCACCTTGTATTCAAAAACCCGGTCATCGCTGAGAGTCATGCTCATCCCGAGGCGCTTTGTCTTAACCGTAGTTACAAACGCAAAAGTAGCGACCTTCTGCAGTGGCAGACCATAAAATTCAGCTGGAATAGTGGCCTTGGCGGCTTCTAGAATTAACGACATGGCTCCTCCTGAGAAAAATATTACGCCTGGTAGTTAAAAGTAATTCTTTTTGCCGTTACACGCAACCGTTTTTTGGCATATGCGAAAAATCAAAAGAGTATCGGGCTGGCAGAAGCTTGTTTAAAAGCCATAAAGCTACAAAGAAACATGCTGACAAATAAGCAATTTAATTGACAGCAGCAAAGATCAGGTTTACCATCAGAGGTAGTTTGCAAAGTAGCGCTAAGTATTGACTGGATCGATCAGTTCGCGGAGAGACAACAACTTTATGCTGAACAATTTCATTGCTTTTATCGATGCCGGCGGGCCGGTAATGTACCCTTTAACCGGCGTAGGCATATTGATTTTCGTGCTGGGAATCTACCAGATCGTCTGGCTTACCATGTGGACACTAAAGTCTGACCTCTATTCATGCGCCGGAGCGCCGATGTGGGCAAAAAAGGCCATTGCACTGGCGCGCCATCAGACCGGGTTCGCCGGGCTTACCATTCTTGAATCAATTGAACTGTGCTTTTCACGCATGGAAGACTGTTTGACCCGCAGGGTGCCGGCCATGCGCTTTCTCGCCCAGATAAGCACTCTCATGGGATTTCTCGGCACGGTCACCGGCATGGTCAGAGTTTTCAATACTGTTGCCAAGCTTGGCGCCGTCACTCCAGCCGATCTCGCCGGCGGCATTCATGAAGCGCTCTTCACCACAGTGTACGGCCTGATTCTGGCAATCATCGCCTGGGGCCTCACTTATTGTATCGAAGCACTTTCACGCCGGCACCTGCGCCATCTGGAACTGCTGGTTATCAACGAACTCGAAAAAACCACGCCGGTTGATGGAATTAAGACAGGAGCAGCTGATGCGCCTCAGTCGGAAAAATAACCGTGAAGCTTTTGCGCTTGATCTGACCACCTGCTCAGATATAATTTTTACGCTGCTTATCTTTTATATTCTGACTCAGAGTTTTGTGGTACAGGTCCCCGTAGATCTGCCACGCCTTGAATCAGAAGTTCAGAACATCACCAGTACGGCGCAACGTCTTGAGATCAGCGAATCTGGCGAAATAACCTGGAACAACGAAAGCCTGCCGGCTGAATGGAAAAGTGTTTTTGCAAAACGATTGTCTGGCATCGCCACCGACAGCAGTTTTGTCGTAATCGCACATCACCGGGCACCTGCCGGAGTTGCCATCGAAATGCTCGACAGGCTGCGCCTGGCAGGAGTTGGCAGCGTCGCCTTTGGCGGCATTCCCGAAAAGGCCGCATCTGCGAAAGAACCAGAGCGATGACCGCAAAAATTCTGCAGTTAAGAGACACCATGCTCTGGCCACTGTCAATTGCGGCTGGACTGCTTCTGCAGATAGTTCTTGCCAGTTTTTTGTGGGGAATATGCAGTTCATTCGATGACATGAAGCCACCGGTGCTCCGACTGATCAGTCTTTCGCAGACAGCAGCCACACCACAACCAGTTGAACCAGCGATTATTCCTGTCATAGAACCGGCGGCCGCTGAGCCCGAACCGGCAATAATACCAGAAGCAATTATTGAACAGGCAATAGTAGAACCAGAACCGGTTATTGAAACGAAACCGATAATACCCGAGCCGGCCAAAACGCCGACCGAGGTGGTAAAGCCAAAAACAGAGCCGGTTAAGCCCAGGCCAGTTGCAAAGCCAGTGCCTAAGGTTCGAAAACCTGACAGCAGACCGCAGCAAACGACGCCTCCAGTCATTGCTGAAACCATCCCGGCAGCCACAATAGCGCAACCGTCAGAAATTAAACCTGCACCGCTGACGCCAAAAGCTGCAAAAGCGCAAACTTCTGCCAAAAACACCGAAACAGCAGCAGTCCCAGCCAGGCCAAAAGACTTCAGCAGCTATCTGCAAAAGGTCTACCGGCAGCTGGAAAAAAATAAAAAATATCCGGCCAGCGCACGCAGACGCGGAATCAGCGGCAAAGTTGCTGTTGCCTTTTCCATAAACAGCGAAGGGAAAGCGGTAGGAGCAGCTATCACCAGCAGATCACCACATGAACTCGCTGACGCAGCGCTCAAGCTCGTAGCTTCGCAAAGATTCGAGAGGCCCCCCGAAGACTGGAATAGCGCCAGTCGCATTGAGATGCAGATTAACTATGCGCTTCGTTAGTATAGAACGGCATTTCGCCTGGAATTTGTCTTGATCAAGGAGAGAAAAATGGGAATTCATCAGAAACTTATTGATTGTGCAACGCCATGGGCAACCGGGCAGAAGGTAAAAGAACTGCGCTTCGGGCTTGGCTACAGCTGTGCCGAACTCAGCGACGGGCGCATGGGCGTTGCCTGGACACCTGATCAAAAGACGTGTTCGTGTACACATCTCGAAGCTGCCGGGCAAATTGCCGGGCGGGCGGCAGACGAAATTCTGGGCTGGCTGAACAGCGACAACCCGCTTGAGCGCACCGCCGGGCTTGCGGTTTTTAACGCGCTGAATGCGCGAAAAGAGCGTCTATTTACCGAAGGTGAAGCTGCATCGCTGCTCAAAATTCAGAGCAGTGACCATGTCGTCATGATTGGTTATTTTGCGCCAGTAGTCCCATCAATAAAAGCTACCGGCTGCCGTTTTGAGGTAGTCGAACTCGACCCGGAAAAACCAGATGTACTGTCGCCAGAGCAGGGCTTCAATGCCCTTGCCGAGTGTGATATCGCTATCATTACTGCAACCACGATCATCAACGGCACCTGCGACAGCCTGCTTGCCGCGCTAAAACGCAACCGCGCGGCGCTGATTCTTGGCCCATCAACGCCAATGTGCCCGGAAGCCTTCGTCGGCACGAGGGTAACCCAGCTCAGCGGGTCTTATGTAAAAGATCCTGACCAGGTTAAAGTTATCATTTCCGAGGGTGGTGGCACACGCCTGCTCAAAAAGCATCTGCGCTTCGCCAACACCATGGTATAAGCCGGCAGCAAATGCCACGGCCATTGTCTGGCTGCCGCCAGATCTTGTTTGTTACAGCTGTCATAAGCTACTTAAAGACAGGGTTATCATACCATCAGCCAAAGACATGGAGACAGCCATGAAGCGCAAAGGCGAAAAGAACAGCTACGACTGGTGGTTTGTTTATAAAAGCCTCTGATCTTGAGCCATAAGCTATAATCAGCTGACATAATCTTCCATACCGACGCCGGGAAACTCCTTTCCGGCGTCGGTTCTCATTTTGTCAGTATAGCCCTGGTCAATTTCATCGCTTAGAGCAGCCATTACCACCAAACATTCGATTTTCTGCATCAGCAACCGGAGTTATTTTGTAATACAAAGCAGTTGACATTTCGCCCCAAAAACGCTAAAGTTTTATTAATAGAACTTTATTCTAGCAATAAAACTTTTAAAGGTGCGATTATGATTAAACAGCTTTCAACAACTGCAGAAGACTACCTGGTAACCATTTACAATCTTGAAAAAAGCAAGAAAGTTGCGCGCTCAAAAGACATCGTCGAGATGCAGCAGGTTGCCAAGTCTACCGTTACTGCGGCTTTAAAATTTCTCTCTGGCAAAAAACTTATAAATTATGAGCCTTACGCCCCGATCACGTTGACCGATGAAGGCATGAAACGAGCAAAACAGTTATGTCTGCGCAAAACTGCAATCAGGGATTTTTTGACAAACATCATGCTGCTTTCCCCGGAACAGGCGGACACAACCGCTGATTCGATGGAACATTGCATGGAGCCCGCTGTTTTGCGCAGATTTGTCTGTTTTATGACATTTTTCAAAGACAAATGGCGGAGCCAGTCAGGCCCGATCAACGAGTTCAAAGAGTTCATTTCTTCAGAGCAGCATGCCCGCGATTGCGGCGAATGTCTTGACAGATATGCCAGAACACTAGGTTTGTAAAATTTCAGGAGGTAAATCCTATGCCAGTTTATGTCTACAAATGTCCAAAATGCTCACACATGTTCGACCATTTCGCCAGAACAATTTCAGAAGCGGCACCAAAGTGCCCAAAATGCGGGGCCGAAGGCCTGGAAAAACAGTTCTGCACATTTGCCAGCAACAAGAAAGAGACTGCTTCAGGCTGCTCTACCGGCATGTGTTCGTTGTCAAGAGACTAAAAGTCACACTCAGGAAATCACTATGGTTAACACACGATCATTCTTTTTTATCATCATATCAATATTGCTCAGCTTTTCGGCAGAACTGGCCAGTGCCGCCGATTTCGGGATCGGCGGTGGCGAACAACTCGCCACTCCTTCTTACACGCTCGAGAAGTGTCTTGGCATCGCCATGCAGGGCAACCCTGACATCGGCCAGAAATCATGGGAAAGCGAAGCATCAGAGGCTGATTCAGCCATAGCGCGCAGCAAACTGCAGCCGGCACTTAAGTTAAGCGGCGGTTATCTGCATTCTGTTGATCCTCAGTCGATTATCAAGGCAAGAAGAGTCGGCGATCCACTGCCTTTCGAGCATGATATTTTCTCGACCGATCTTAGCCTCAGCTACCCACTCTATACCGGCAAACGCCTTGAAAAAAGGGCACAGGCAGCGAAGTTGCGGGCAGGTGCGCAGAGACAGGCTCTTGAATTCACAAAAGATGAGCTTTCATATCTGGTGACTACCGTCTTTTATACTATTCTTGGCCAGAACAAGGTTATTGAGTCTTTGAGATTCTCGCATCAGACCCTGCTTGAGCACCGAAAGCGCGTTCACGAACTATTTGTTGCAAAAAAGGCCGCCAAAGTTGATCTGCTGCGAACCGAAGTCAGAATTGCCGAGCTGCAGCAGCGCTTGATCAAAGATGAAAGCAACCTTGGCGTACTTTACTGCCAGCTGGTAAACCTGATGGGCGACATGAATCTCGCCGGCAAAATAGAGATTGCCGGCGACCTTGAGATTTCAGGCATGCCGGAGAATAATGCCGGTGCCTATGACCTGGCTCTGGCAAACCGTGAAGACTACCAGGCACTCAAACTCAAACTTGACGCCCAGGAAAAAACCTTTCAGGCTGCCAGGTCCGAACGCCAGCCAGAGGTTTCTTTGCGGGCCTCTTACGGCAACCGCTGGCCAGGAAGCAGGAATCTCGGGTCAGAAGAAGTCGGCGAAGTCTACCTGATGGCCAGCATGCCGATCTTTGACGGTGGCCAGATCAGCGCCGGCATTCGCCGGGAAAATGCTCTGATGCTGGCCCAGAAAGAGTCGCTGCGCAAGCTTGCATTAAAAATTCGGCTTGATGTCGAAACCGCCATTTCCAATCTCAAGTCGGCAGCCGCCCGCGAAGAAGTTTCAGAGAAAGCCGTAGAGCAGGCCAACGAATCATTTCGCATTGAGCGCGAAAAGTATGAGCTCGGCAAGGGCTCTATTCTTGACGTACTCGATGCCCAGAACGCGCTGCTTGACACACAAACCACACATTACAGGGCTAAAGCCGAGTTCAAAATTGCACTGGCCGCATTCAGTATGGCCACAGGAGTCAGACAATGAAAAAAATTATCGCAATGACCGCTATATTGTTAATGCCTTTCTGGAACAACTGTCCGGTTGTCATCGGGCAAATCGCAGCGGCGAAGAGCAAGGCGGCAGCCGTCAGAGTCGTTGAAGCCGCGCTTTCTTCGATTACCGAAGAGTTCACAACTACCGGAAGCCTGGTTGCCGACAATTCGGTAACGGTCAGATCAACCGCCGAAGGGCCGGTTATTTTCTGCCCCTGGCGAGAAGGTGATCGGGTCGAGAGGGGCGAAAAACTGGTCGAAATCGACCGCCCGCTCTATATGCAGGAAATGATGGTTGCCAATTCCGCTCTGGCTGTTGCCAAAGCAAAACTTGCAGATCTGGTAGCAGGTACGCGACGCGAAGAAATTTCTCAGGCCAGAGAATTGACAAATCAACGCGAAGACGCTCTGTTATTCGCTGAAAAGGATCATGAGCGAATAACTTCTCTGGTGAATTCAGGCGCCCTGCCGGCCGAAATGGAAGAGAAGTCGCGAGTCAACTTTGTAAAGGCAAAAACCGATCTTGCTGCAGCAAAAGAGCGGCTGGCAATGCTTAAAGCAGGCCCAACCAAAACGGAGATTGCCGTACAAAAAGCACTGGTCGACGAAGCAGAGGCAAAAGCAGCGATGGCGCGGGCAAAATATGAAGAGTGCCTGCTGCTTGCTCCTTTTTCAGGCATTGTCACTAAGACCTACGCCAGGACTGGTGACCTGGCGACACCAAGAGCGCCACTCATTGATCTGATCGACCCAAACTCTCTGGTTGTGCGTTTTGCCGTTCCAGAAATTTATGCCGCCAGAGTGACAATTGGTCAACAGATAGAAATAAAACTCGATGCCTACCCGGGACAAACCTTTCCGGCAGTGGTTAAAAGAGTATTTGCCGATCTTGAAAAGACGACAAGAACCAGATCGATTGAGGCGAGCATTGAGCCGACAGATTCGACTGAACTTCTGCCTGGCATGTTTGCAAGGGTCAGCGCGAAACTGCGAACCGAAACAAACACCGTTATCGTTCCGGATGAAGCAGTTCTTTCGACACCGCGCGGCGAAAAGATTGTCTTTGTTGTCGTTGACGGCAAAGCTGAGCGCAAAATAGTTGTTACCGGTATCGAGCAGCAACGACAGATACAGGTAGTTGAAGGTCTCAAAGGCGGCGAACAGGTGGTTACCGAAGGCAGTCGCAGCCTCAAAGACAAAATGGAAGTTGCAATAATTGCTGATGCTGCCGGCGACAAACCCAAACCAGCAGATAACGATGCACAGGCAGGTGTTATCAGATGAAAATCACCGACCTGTCCTTAAAAAAACCGGTAGCGGTCACAGTGCTGGTTATTGCACTGCTGATAACTGGTTTGTTCAGCCTTACGCTGCTTAATGTTAACTATCTGCCGAGTATTACCTACCCGATGGTTAAGATTCACGCCTGGTGGCGCGGCGCTACCGCAGACGATATTGAAGCGAACGTCGCTGATCCTCTTGAAGAAGTCATCGCAACGGTAGATGGTCTTGATTATCTTGAATCATCAAGCATCGAAGGCATGTACACTCTGCTGATAAACTTCACTTACGGCCTGAGCGTTGAAACGGCTTTTCAGGATGTCGTAGCGGCTATGGGTCGCGTAAACAAGAATCTGCCACCGACAATGGAACCGCCGGTAGTAATTAAGGCAGATCCTTCTCAGCTACCGGTTATCGAAATCATGCTGTATTCACAGAAGCATGACCTGGTGTTTCTGCGCGACTGGGTCGACAACTGGCTGGTAGACCGGCTGACCTCGGTTGAGGGCTGCGCTGGCGCCGAAGTTGTTGGCGGGCTCGAACGCGAAATACGCGTGCACCTTGATCCCAAGCGCTTGCAGGCTTATAAGGTATCACCGATCAAAATTTCCAGAATATTGCAGGAAGAGAATCTCGAAACCTTTGCCGGCAGGGTTACCGTTGAATCACGCGAGATTATCGCCCGCACGATGGGCGAATTTGAAAGCCTGGCCGAAATCGAAAACATCGTTGTAGCACGCGGCCAGAACGATCAGGAAGTTTACCTGAAAGATGTCGCAACAATCTCAGACGCCAACAAAGAGATGCGCATCAACACGAGATACAACGGCCAGCCATGCGTCGAACTCAAGGTTCTCAAACAATATGCGGCAAATGCGGTCAGTGTCGCAACTGCCCTCAAAAAGCGCATGGAAGAACTCAAAAAAGATCTTCCTGAAGGCGTAGAATTCGCATATGTAGAAGACGAGAGCACCTACGTTATTGGCGCGGTAAGCAGCGTCAGAGATTCGGCCATTCTGGCAGCGCTTCTCGTTATTCTGGTGGTCTATCTCTTTCTCGGCAAATGGCGACACGTGCTGGTCATGGCAGCTGCCCTGCCGGTCACGCTGATCGTCAACTTCGCTTTCATGAAGGCGGCCGGGTTCTCGATCAACGTGTTTTCGCTTGGCGGGCTGGTTGTCGCCCTGGGCGTAATTCTCGACAACTCAATTGTTGTGCTCGAAAACATTACCCGTCTCAAAGCCAATGGCGACAAAGATTTTGCTGCCAAAGGCACCGAAGAAGTTGGTTCAGCGATTTTGACTTCGACTTTTACCTTCCTCGCTATCTTTCTGCCGTTCGTATTCGTACCCGGCATGGCGGCCCTGCTCTTCAAAGAACTTATTCTGATTGTCGGCGGCATAGTAGTTATCTCTCTGTTAGTTGCGGTTACCCTGACTCCGCTGCTCGCCGACAGGCTTCTGCGCCATGAGAGTGCTGATGCCAGAGGCAATTTTATTGTCAGAATATTCAATGGCCTGGTTGATGCAGGCATCATCATCTATCGAAACCTGCTCGCCATCGGTCTGAAATTCAGAACTTCCATCATGATTGCTGCATTCGTGCTGCTGGCCAGCAGTATCGCTCTTTATCTGAATCTTGGCAGCGAATTTTTGCCCAAACTCGATGACGGCCGGGTAATGGTAAAACTTGTCAGCCCCAGCGGCACTTCGGTTGAAGAGGTCGAGCGCGTGCTCGGCCTGGTCGAAGAAAAGCTGTCAGGAATGCCGGAAATCGAAAGCATGTTCCGCCTGTCTGGCGGTCGAGTCTTTGGCTTGTACACTCTTGAAGTCGGCCATGAAGGCAATCTCAATATTCAGCTGGTGCCTCGATCAAAGCGCAACATTTCGACCACCGCCTTTATTGAAAAGATCAGGCCGGTAGTGGGAAAAATCATGGCGATGGTTCCTGGTGTAAAGATGCCGGTCAAAGCGATGCCGCTCAAAGGCCTGCGCAAAGTCGGCGAGCAGGACATCGAAGTAAATGTTAAAGGCCCCGACGGCATAACTATCTATGAATTCGCCGAAAAACTGGCGGGGAAAATGCGCCAGACTCCCGGTTTGTCAGGGGTTAACCTGTCGATGGATATGACCAAACCGGAATACCGCATCTATATCGACCGCGCAAAAATATCGGCATACGGACTGAATGTTCAGCAGGTCGCCAACACACTGCGTTCGATGGTGCAGGGCATAGTCAGCACCCAGTTCGCGGTTGGCAATGACTACTACCCGATTCGTGTCATGGTGCCCGAGATAACCCTCAACAGTAAATCTGACCTCGAAAATCTTCTTCTCGACACCAGAAATGACGAACCAATCTTTGTTCGCGATGTTGCCGAGGTACGGCGCGCGGTCGGCCCAGTCGAGATTTCCCGCGAAGACCAGATTATGCGCGTAATCGTTCGCGCTGACGCAAGCGGCATAAGTACCGGCGAAGCTCTTGAACGCGCAGAAAAAGCGGCGACGGAACTTCCCCGACCTCCCGGAGTGACCTTTTCAATGGGTGGCGAAGCGCGTTTTATGGCCGAGGGGCGCCGGGTCATGGGCCTGATTCTGGGATTTGCCTTTGTATTTGCCTACACGGTTCTCGCGATTCAGTTCGAGTCATTCATTCTACCCTTCTTGATTCTTCTCAACGTGCCCTTGACCCTGCCAGGCGCGATAATTGCGCTGTTTTTGACCGGCCATGTGGTTGGCGTAACAGTGCAGATCGGCATTCTGGTAATGATGGGGGGCGTAATTTCGCAGGGCGTCGTTTTGCTGTCGATGGCTGAAGAACAACGCGCCAAAGGCATGAGCCCGGAAGAGGCAATATCCATGGCAGCCCCAACCCGCATTCGACCAATTTTGATGACACAGCTCACCACAGTGCTCGGCCTGGTTCCGCTCGCACTGAATCTTGGAGAAGGGGGGGATATGCTGGTGACAATGGCAATAGCGGTTATCGGAGGTCTGCTCTATTCGCTGCTGCTGGTTCTGTTCTTCTTGCCGGCAGCATACAGCAAGGTTTTCAGTCTGTTTCCAGGGTCACCTGAAAGACAAACTGTTCCTGCCGTTTAAACACTTTCTAATAATTCTTAAGTTCAAGGAATCTGTAAAAAAATGACAAAACTTCTCAAACTGCTCATCGTTCTCTCTTTTGCGACAATCACAACCTGTTCATTCGCCTACGACTCTTCTATAGCCCGAAAATATGAAAAAATGTTCGACAATATCAAAGGCGAAGAGGTTGGTAAAGCGTTACACATTATTTCCCCAGAAGCCTTTATTGAAGAGTATAAGTCAGGCAAAAGTTTCTTCGCCATTGACATCAGAACTCCGGCAGAAACTGCCATCTTTACGCTAAGCCTGCCAGACAGCATGAAGATTCCGGTAGACGAACTTTTCAAACAGGAAAGTCTGAAAAAATTGCCGACAGATAAACAAATTATCCTTGTCTGCTCTTCCGGTATGAGGTCGGCAGCCGTTCTGATGGCATTAAGAGATATCGGATTCAATAACGTCAGCGTGCTAAAAGGCGGGTTTAAAGAGCTCAGCGCCTATCTCGAGCCCAAAGAGGCCAACAAAGCGCCCAAGGCTAAGGCAATGTAATTCCGCCCAGATATGGCAACTCCCGTTGCCATATCTGGCATAAGCCAAAAATAAGCTTGCTCATTCAGCTGGTGATATTTTATCATGCAGGTAGAGATAAATGTTGCCATGCCTGAGTTCGCAAGTTCTGTCCGGACTTACTACGACCTCGTACATCGCAGGTTTCAGCCGAACGACAGGCCGACTGTAACATTTATCAACGGAGAAATTTATGAATATCCAAAAAGCTGACTATCTGATTATAGGTGGCGGACCGGTAGGCATTCAGGCATGCCGAATGCTGCGCATGAGTAAACCCGAGGCTTCGGTCACAGTTCTCAGGCCAGAAGATTTCTCGGTCATATACTGCGCCATACCCTACGTAATCGAAGGGTTGATCGAACCGGCAGCGATTGCAAAGAAAGACGAACTCATCACTGAAACCGGCGCGCAACTGCTCAAAATAGCAGCCAGCAAGGTAGACTTTTCGGCGCACCTGGTTACGCTTTCTGACGGACAGCAGATCGAATATGGCAAGCTGATCATTGCGACCGGCGCAGTTCCCTTTGTGCCGCCGGTTCCCGGCCATGATCTCAAGAACATTTTTACTGTGAAAACGGCAAAAGATACCGACGTCATCAAAGCCGCCGCCGGCAGGGCGGCAAAAGTAGTGGTAATCGGTGCCGGCGCTATCGGTATTGAGCAGGCGCAGGCGATGCTGGCACTCGGTATCGAAACCCATCTTATCGACATGGCCGCACACCCCTTGTCAACCATGCTCGATACTGAATTCGGCGAAACCATTGCCGAAAAGTTGACAGCCAGTGGTATCAAATGGCAGGGTTCAGCCGCACTTCAGGAGTTTGCCGGTAAGGACGCGGTCAGCGAGGTTATTCTTGGCAACGGCAGCAGTATCCAACTCAATGCCGGCAAAGATTTTGTAATTGTCTCAGCCGGCGTCAAGCCCGAGTTAGAGCTTTTCCGCGGCACCGATCTCGAAATCGTCAAAGATGGGATAGTCGTCAACGACCGCATGCAGACAAATGTTCCGGATGTCTACGCAGCTGGCGACTGCGTGCATTTTATCAGCGCCATAGACGGTCAGCCGCTCGGCGGAAAACTGGCAACAAACGCAGTACCTATGGCGAAGGTTGCTGCCCGCAACCTGCTCGGCAAAGACGCAACCTATAAAGGCTTCGTTAATGGGGCTGCAACCTGCGTTGGCGACTTACGTGTCGGCGGAACCGGCTATACTGAAAGCTTTGCAAAAGTGCGTGGTTTCTCGACTGTCTGCGGCTTTGGCCAGACAACTTCGCGCTTTCCGATAATGCCGGGCGCTAAAAAAGTTCAGGTAAAACTGGTGGCTTACGCCAGAACCGGCAGACTGCTCGGCGGCCAGATTATCGGCCCGGAAGCAGTTGCCGAACGAATCGATGTTATCAGTCTGGCTCTGCAACACAAAATGCACCTGTCGGATCTCGCGGAGTTGAGCTATTCTGCCCAGCCCTGGCAGACTTTCTATCCGGCCGCCAACCCGATCGTAATGGCGGCAGAAGATGCCCTGAAAAAGATGTAATCTGTCTGGAAAAACATGCTGCCCGGCATAAAGAATGCGCGTTCAGTTCATCGACAGCATCAAGCCAGACGTTATGACTCATAAGGAGGAACAATATGCCACGTCGTGATGGAACCGGCCCTGCTGGTGCAGGGGCAGGAAGCGGTCGGATGCGAGGGATTTACTGCCGCCCAGGCTCAGGAGTCTCAGGGTTTATTATACAGATGATCATCAACAACTGGATGGCAATTGCGGGACTTATTATCACAACTCTCGTGCCACTGATCGGCCGCAAGCTTTACCTGGAGAACAAGGCAGATAGTGATAAAATATCGGTATTAACCGCCAGACCGGTTGAGAAAAACAAGCAACTGTCATGACCAGATCATATAAACACCTGTTCGGGCCAGTGCCGTCAAGGCGCTTCGGGCGGTCACTCGGTATCGACCTTACGCCTTTCAAAACCTGCAGCTATGACTGCGTCTTCTGCCAACTGGGCAGAACAACCAATCACACGTGCAAGCGCGAAAACTACGTTGCCGTCGATGAAACGATAGCCGAAATCAGGCATTGGCTGGAAAACGACGGCAAGGCTGATCAGATAACGCTTGCTGGTTCAGGCGAGCCGACCCTGCATGCCGGGTTTGGCGAAATACTCAGCTTTGTCAAAGCACATACAAAGACACCGGTCGCAATCCTTACCAACGGCAGCATGCTCTACCTGCCCGAAGTAAGAAAAGCTGCCGCCCGAGCTGATATCGTAAAGATTTCATTGAGCGCCTGGGATCAGCAATCTTTCGAAAGGGTAAACCGCCCGGCGGCGGGATATCGCTTTGAACAGCTGATTGAGGGCGAAACAAAGTTCAGAGAAGAATTCAAGGGGCGCCTGTGGCTCGAAGTCTTTATGCTTGAAGGCATTAACGCCAGCAGAAGCGATGTCGAAAAAATTTCAGCATTTACCAGACAGATCAGACCTGACCGCGTTCAGTTGAATACCTGCGTTCGGCCACCGGCTGAAGACTTTGCCCATGCGGTTCCCCAGGCTGCCATGAGCGACCTTGCCGGCCTGTTTAATCCTGCCGCCGAAATCATCGCCGAGTATCGCGCTTCAGATACCGGCGAAATAAAGGTCAGCAAGGAAGCCATTCTTGAAATGCTGCAAAGGCGCCCCTGCACCGCCGGCCAGATCGCTGAAGTTTTCGGCATGCACCTGAACGAAGTTGCAAAATATATCGGCATGCTGATGCGCTCAGAGCTTATTACCGCCACTCATCGCAATGGCGATGTTTACTATTTTTCCCAGAAGTCCGCTACAAAATAGTCATCTGGATAAGAACAGGGCGCCCTCTTTGGTGATGAACCTGGCTGACAAAAGCCACTCAAACACCGTAGAACTGTCTTATACCGGCATGACTGATTACATCTTCAACCCTGCACCTGACCACCAATATGGGCAATCGCAACAGCGAATACGGCCAGAAGCTCAGTTCAGAACGCGTAGAACTGCGCTGCCAGTATTTTTTCTGAGATGTTAAGCAGGTAAGCACTTGCGCTGCCGAAGCTCACACAAAACCTTTGCAAACAAACAATACATCGTGATACCATGCTGAAAATAGGCCCTGCACATACTATAAATGCAATTACTCAACAGGATTACTTTCGGATTATTACTCATAAGCGGCATAGCATTCTATGCCGGTCTTAACAAGCTGATCAGCTTTACTGTTTTTCTGGCACTGATTTGCCTGAAGTTGCTATTCAACAAGCTGAATCGCGCCATTAACTGCTCTGACATTCGAGCAATGCGTTACCTTAATCGCTCTGGCAGCCAAACCGGCCATGAGCGCGCCCGGTTGCTTCTTAAAATTCTGGTTAATCTGCTGGCGGCGGCAGGCAGTCTGGCAATCCTCTGGCAGTTCTACCTGCTGGCTCAAGGTCAATACCTCAGCGCTTACGAACCAGTATCACACCAGATAGCCTGCCTCGGGTTTTCGCTGGGCATGATGTTTTATGCGATATTTGCCATGCGCCATATCCAGAGTGGCGAAGAACAGCAGCATCTGCAGTGGTATAGAGCAATCGGCTATTTTTCCTTCTATCATCTGCTGGTTTTTGCCCTGTTTTTCATCTCGACACTGTTCATCGGAGATGAATCTGAATTGATTATTGCCCTCGTTGACTATGGCCTTTGCGCCGGGTATCTCTGGCTGGCACTTGTCAGCGCTGAATTTCTGGTGTGCTTCTTACGCAATTTATCGCTGTTGGCGCGAGGGAAAGCTGCTCCTGACCTGCTGCCCGTGCCATTTTTTGTAAGTTTCGTAGCGGCTGAAAATTCGCTTAAAGCAAGTCTGCTGAAAAGCATCGAAACGATAGCAGGAATAGATCTCTCAAAATCTGAAATAGCAGCCTTCTGCATGCGAATATTTGAACCGGTCTGCATCGTCTCGATAGTTATGCTCTGGTTGCTGTCGACCCTGGTGATTATTGGCCCCGAGCAGCAGGCGATTTTCACACGCTTTGGCAGATTTACCGAAGCGTCAGCATCCGGGCCCGGCTTCTACTTTAAACTGCCATGGCCTTTGGCTGATGTCCAAATGCTGGATGCCTGCCGTATCAGAACTATCAATATTGGCTTCGAACCAGACCCGAACCAGCGCCACATGATCTGGACCAAAGCGCACGCGCTGAAATACTTTGACCTGATTGTCGGCGACGGCGTGGAAATCATTGCAATCGACTGCCAGATAATGTACCGCATCAAAAATCTTTACAACTACTCAAAAAATCTGCAAAACCCTGAAGAATTCATCAGTGCGACAGCATATAAGCTGATAACCCAGGAGACCGTTTCGGCCAAATTTGACGACATCATTGCCAGAGACCGCGACAAACTTTCCATGCTGATTAAAACCAAGCTTCAGGCTGCTACTGATAAAATGAACCTTGGCATCGATATTGTCGAAGTGGTGTTTCTGGCAATGCACCCACCTCTTGAAGTCGCTGTAAATTTTGAAGATGTCATCAGTGCGCAGATAGATAAACTGACCTTTGTCCTCAGGGCCAACACCGAAGTATTCTATAATATTTCCATGAACAAGGCTCTGGCAAAGGGAAAAGAGCTCGAAGCAGAAAGCTATTCTCTCAACGAAACGGCCAAAGCAGCAGGCGAAGCCAATGCTCTGGCCAGTCGCATTCTTGGCTACGAGTATGATCCAGAACTGACAAAATTCAGACTTCGCTGTGAAAACCTGCAAAAGGTACTCACCGGTAAAAACCTCTATATAATTGACAGCTCGCTGATGCGAAAAGAAGACAACATCTTCCTCGACATCAGCAGTCAGGAAAGGTAAATCTATGAAATTTGGGCTAAGACTTACGCTTGCCCTGCTACTTCTCGGACTGATTGCATTTAAAGCCGTCATCCTTCCGCTGCCAGAGGGGCACAAAGCTGTCATCGCACATTTTGGCAATCCCACCAGGATTATCGAGATGCCGGGAGCCCATCTCAAGTGGCCATGGCCAATTGACAACTACTATCTTTTCGATGCCAGAAGCCGAATCTATAACACCAGGTTCACCCAAACTCTGACCCGGGACAAGAAAGCAGTTATTCTGCTGACTTATATCGTTTACCGCATAGCAGATCCTCTAACCTTTCTGCAGGCGGTTGGAACCATTCCCAACGCCGAAGATAAGATCGAAGGGCTGGTGTCCAGTTCAAAAAACAATGTAATGGGCAATTATAATCTGTCAAACCTGGTTTCAACAGATCCTTCACTGCTTAAGCTTGCTGAGATCGAGAGCCGAATTCTTGAGGCCGTAAGTCAGAGAGCGCGTGAAAGTTTTGGCGTTGAAATTACCAGCCTCGGGATCAAACGCCTTGCTTACCCGGAAAATAATGTCAAGGCTATTCTCAGCCAGATGCGCGCAGAGCGGGGACAATATGCGGCAAAATACCGGGCCGAAGGGCGCATGAAAGCTTCAATCATTGTGTCTGAGGCAGACCTTGAAATTGCCAGAATCAATGCCGAGGCGGTAAAAAAGGCAGCTGAAATTACTGGAAAAGCGGATCGACAAGTCGCTGAGATCTACGCAGAAACCTATAAAAAAGGTCGCGAATTCTACAAATTCACACGGTCCCTGGAAGCTCTGGAAAAAATGATCAATCAAAATGCGACATTTATCATGCGCAGCGATCAGTATCCGTTCAACGTGCTGCATGAACCGATAAAAACAGATGACAAAAGCAACTGACAAACCAACACCACTCATAAGAACAGTCAATGATTTCATGATGCTTCTGAAAGTCATGATGGGCATTGTCTTTGCCTTATACTGTATGTCAGGTATCACGCTGGTAAAGCCCGATGAAGTTGGCATGGTTTTGCGGCTGGGGCGCCTGGTTGGCAGCAACCGCATCGATCAGGTTCACCAGCCAGGCTGGATCTGGGCATTTCCCAAACCAGTCGACCAGGTCGTAAAAATACCAGTTAGACAGATCAGGGAAGTAAGAATCACTGAGCTGGCTGCAGTAACCAAAGAAAACGACCTTGATTATCGAGACATTGATCCGGTCAGAGAAGGTTACTGCATCAGCGCTGACGAAAATATATTTCAGGCAAAAATACTGGTCAAATATCAGATTACTGATCCGATTGTGGCAATTTTCAATCTGGCCAACGGCTTTGTCGGCATGGAAGCTATTATCAGAGATTTCACCATTTGCGAAATGGTGAAAGTCGCAGGCCAGTTCAATATTGACGGGATTCTGTCTGAAAACAAAAAACAGATATCACAGCAGGTTCAGGAAAATGTTCAAAACAGGCTCAATCAGATCGAATCAGGGTTAACCCTTCTCTCTCTTGAATTCGAAGAAATTGCGCCACCAGTATTTTTGCAGAAGAATTTCGAAGAAGTAAACACCGCCTACATTAACCGCCGCAATTTCATCAATGAAGCGCAAAGCCTCAGAGAAGAAAAGCTACCGGGAGCCAGTGCCAAGGCCAGCGAAAAGATCAGTGAAGCCGAGTCTTATGAGCAGACGGTATTAGCCGAAGCTACGGCAGAAGCGGGTAAATTCAATGAATTGCTACAGGCTTACCTGAAAAACCCCGAAGAAATCAGCTTAAACATGATTTACAAAACTCACCAGGCAATTATTATGGGTGCCCAGAACATGTTTGTATTTCCTTCCGAAAAAGACGGCGCAGCTGCAGTTAAGCTGTATCTTGGAGGAGCGGACAAAAATAAGGCGCTGCCACTGCCCCCAATACATTTATATGACGACGAAGATATGTAGCACCATGGATAAAGAAGAAAAGGACTACAACCATTCGGTAGGTTTAAATCGGCTGCTGCAGATTAAGCTCGCCAATTCAATTTTTGCGGTCATTTTTCTTGTAGCCGGAATTGTTTACGAAATAGTCTTTCAGCAACACCAGATTTCACAACTGATTATAGCTATTGGAGCGATATCTGTAGCCCTGCCGATCTTCGTCAGCGGTCTGCGCGGAGTTTTAGACCGCGAAGGCCGGTTTATGACAGAACAGCTGGTCAGCCTGGCAATATTGGGCTCGATGATCGAAGGCGATTTTATTGTTGCCACTATTATTCCGGTCATCATGGTATTCGGGCATCTGCTTGAAGAAAAAAGCATTATGGGCATAGAAGAAGCTATTTCTTCCCTTAAGAAGCTGCACAGCCGGCACGCCAGAATAAGGCAGGACGGCATAGAAACGATGATTGAGCCAGAAGAGCTCAAACTCGACGATCTCGTTATCTGCTATCCCGGCGAAATAATTCCAGCCGACGGCCTGGTCTGCGAGGGTGACTCACTGGTAAATCAGGCACCGATAACCGGCGAATCAGTGCCGGTTGAAGTATTTACCGGAACAACCGTTTATGCCGGAACCGTTAATCTGAGCGGAAAAATAACTATCCGGGTCGATCACCTCAATAGCGATACACTGCTCAACAAAATTGTAGGCCTGCTTAAAGAAGCAGAGCGCTCAAAAGCCCCAATTATCAAGCTTGTTGAGAAATATGTCAGTCTTTATTTCCCTTTTGTGATAATGGTTGCTGCAACAACACTCTTTGTAACCAGTGATATCGGCAGAGCAATAGCAATATTGATCATCAGCTGCCCATGTGCTTTGATTCTGGCTAGTCCGACAGCGATGATTGCAGCGCTCGTGCGCTCATCACGCCATGGGATAATGATCAAAAACACTGCATTTCTTGAATTGCTGGCCGAGGTAGACACCTTGATCTTCGATAAAACCGGCACAGTAACTTATGGAAAGCTGGAAATCGAAGAAATATTGACCCAAAACTGCTGCAGCCGACAGCAACTGCTTGAACACGCGGCTTTCTGTGCCAGCGGTTCGTTGCACCCGGTTTCGACAGCGATCAGAAACTATGCGCACGAGCACAAAATCAAAATCACCATTCCAACCAGTCATAAAGAGATGCATGGGCGGGGAGTTATTGCCGAAAGCGCCACAGAACGCTTTTATCTCGGCAAACTCAGCTGGATATGCGAGACAATCGGCATAAATGCCGAACAGGATCAGCTCCAGAATGGCAGTACTTCAGTCTGGATAGCGAACCAGCAAAAGCTTCTGGGTGAAATTACCTTTGCCGACAAACCTCGCCCCGAAATGCATGAAGCGATTGCCAGTTGCCGCAAGCTTGGCATCAAAAACGTATATCTGTTAACTGGCGATAAAAAGGAAATTGGTGATCGCATTGGCGAATTTCTTGGTATTGATGGCACACTCAGCCAGTGCTTGCCTGAAGACAAGCTTAATTTTGTCAACCAGAAAAAAGCTGAAGGCTGCAAAGTTCTCTTTGTTGGCGATGGTATCAATGACGCCCTGGCGCTTAAAGCCAGCGATGTTGGCGTTGCGATTGCCAGAGGCGGTTCTGACATTGCCATTCAGAATTCTGACATCACGCTTAACAGCGACAGCCTGTTAAATCTGCCAAAAATGTTAAGACTTTCGGCCCTGACACACGCGACCATCAATCAGAATATCCTTATTGGCACCAGCTTCAGTCTGTTCATGATTGGTCTGGCGGCGCTCGGCATTATCACCCCGGTAGTCGGTGCAATCGCGCACAATCTTGGTTCTGTCTTTGTCGTTCTGAACAGCGCCAGAATGCTTAAAAAAGAAGAGTAACCCCGCCACCAATCACATTTAATTCGTTCGTGTCTAGCCCTCTGTCACAGTGGTGAGGTTCTGGTCGTATTGATGCACATTGGCGGAGAAACAAAACGCTTTTTCACCAATGATGACAACATGAAGAGCTTAACGATAAGGCGAGTCGCACGTAGGCGCTGGCAACTTGAGCAGGTTTTCTGGAGCTTGAAGCAACTTCTGGGACTGCCGGGCATTCACAATCAACGTAAAAACAGGGTTCTTGTCAGAATCTATCTGTGCTTCATTTTTGCCCACGCAATGAAAGACTGCTCTGGAGATTTGGATACAACGATGCGAAAGCTTCACAAAATTCTCGAAAGAAATCCGCAGGTGATAATCGAGCAAATTGACTGTTGGTGCGCTTCTGTGCTTTATGATCCGGCTAACGAGTCCTCGATTCAGGAGTTAGCAGCATAATGGGAAACATGAGTCTATGAATAAGATAAAGGTATTGTGGCATAGATTTTCAAAAAGTACAATCAGGTGCGAATGAATATTTTGGGAATGGTATTACAAACTACCTCTTGCCGTTTTTGTTTTTAAGTCTGGCTATAAAATCCTGGGCAGTGAGGTTGGTAAAATCAAGAATCAGAATGTATGAAAACACCGACTCTGCCGCATCGAGCTTGTTCTGATAAAACAAATTGGCGCCAAGTTCGAGAAGAAAATCGAGATTTGCCGGCAGGTTTGCCAGCATTCTTCGATCTATCTGCTCTGCCAGGCCGTATTTTTTCTGGTTTCTGAGGGCTATGCTCAGTCTTAAATTGGCATAATAATTATAGTAATCAAGCTTTAAGACCCTGTGCATCAGCTGTTCAACGTCAGCCCAGTTTCCCTGGGCCATAAGAGACAAAGACATGCCAAGAAGAGGTTCAATTGCTGCCGGCGCGGCGGCGGCGGCCATTTCGTAATGGAACTGCGAATTGCGGTAAGTCTTGTTTAAATACGACAACCAGCCCAATTTTAAATTAACGGTATAATCATCAGGCCGCTCTTGATACAACGGCGCCAAAGCCTCGACGGCTTTAACATAAGATTCTTTTTGTTCAAGTGTAGCCGCCAGCTTATATTGCTGAAAAACCTGAGATGGTGAGAATGCCAGAAGTGGGAATGAAAGCAGAGTAAGCGCCGCGATAAACAGCAAGGTAAATATTGTTCTCATATTATTCTCAACTTTCTAAAAATACCAGGTCAAAACCAGATTGGCAGTAGTTGAATCGACCTGTTCATTGCTGATTGCTTCTTTATACTCCTGCCAGGCAGCTCCGATCCCCAAGCGAAAATCCTTAGAAAACCGATAGCCGACAGTCGCAAGTATGCCACCAATATAGCGATCAGCAAGGTTGTACATGACAAATCCGCCGTTGTCTACCATAAAAACCCGTTCACCACCCCATATTGTTGTTTTATGATCCCAACGATTGATCTTGCCCGATAAAGAAAGTTCTACTGAACTCCAGACATCATCTGACAAGTCAACTCGAACGCCCCTGAAAGATTTAATAAAAACCGCCTTGGTCTCAAGATACAAAGTATTGTTTTTATCAGCATGTCCCAGCCATTTTCCATAATGCGGGCCTATCTGCACAATATTACCGATAGAATTACCGTCATAATTTGAAAAGGCCAGCTCCAAACCATAATTTTCAGGAAAAGGGCGATAGCATGTCAGGTCAACAAAAATAGCCTTGCCGCCGCTCTCGACGCCTTCCTTATTCAAAATAAAGTGTGTACCAAAACGAGTCGTTGTGTTTTTTAGCATGTTACCACTGTCACTGTAGGTCAGCGTAATCTCTTCCTGCTTCAGATCGGGAGTTCCGTCTGAATAGGTAATATCAGCATGCCCAAGGCCAAATTCAAAAATTTTGCCGGTTTCAAGCGGGAAGCTGGAATAAAAAACGCTTGTCCAGCCATCATCTTTGTTGAGCGAGCCCGTATAATTAAGGCTGGTTAAATAAAACTCTGAGATAATTCCCGATTTTTCCTCGGCAAAAGATGGACTATACAGCGAAAATATCACAAATAAAACATAAACAAGAACCATTGATTTAGAGACTTTCATTAACTTTTCTCCTGAGAAAAACTTTTTTTGTTTCTGAAATGAATTCAATCTGTTTGATCCCAACGACAGCATCAAGCTCAAGCCTGGTTGATATCCGGTGCCTGCCGAAACAGATCTTGCCCGCGACAATATTGTCACCTACGACCTGGTAAGTGGCCTCGACCTGAAACATACGATGATCAAATGCGGCCAAAAATCGAAATAACTCCCTTTTCCAGCAGGATTCGATCAATCCCAGAGGTAACAGATCAGACCACCACAAGCCAGATTCGAGACTAAACGGAATTCTTGGCGCAGCGGCAAAAATATATTGCAACGGCGAATTATGCGGCGCTACCAGACGCCAGGCACAAAACATATTATCCAGATAGCCAAAATAGAGAGCGCCGTTACCATCAGCAAGATATCTGGTTGCATCATCCGCCATGGCAACCCATAGGTTTACATCATCCTGCTTTTTGCCATTAAGTGTATACTCAAACGAAAGTTCTGTTCCTATCAAAAGCTCTAGTGATTCTGCTAAAGGCCTGTGCATTGTAACTCCGGTTATTTTCTGGCCTTTGGGAAGAATTCCATTGAAACACCATTTCTTTTCCGGATTTATCCACGATGAAATCGAAAAGGGTATGGTTGGAGCCCCCACATTAGGCTCTAATTGTGCCTGCAGATGGATATGTGGCTGCGGCGAATAACCGGAATTACCGCACAACCCCAGAACCTGGCCGGCCTGAACTTTGTCGCCTACCTTTGGCCCGATGGAGGCCCGCACAAAATGTGCAATAAGCACATAAAAGCCACGACTATCGTATATGACTACATAGTTGCCCCAATTACTGGCTTCGTCCACTTCTCCAGGCGAATTATCGGGCACGTTGTCAACTACGCTGATCATTATGCCGGTAACAGGTGAAAGAATCGGCTTTCTAAAGGCATAATAACTTTCTAGAAATTCGCCGTTGCCTGCAAAGCTGTTGCCATCATCATCGGTTACGATAAAATCTAGCCCGTATTTCCATGGCCCTCTGTGCGTCCATTCGCCCTCAAACGACTGCCACACCGTCCAGGTGCCGGCAAATGGGGCAGAGATCGGCCGTATATGTTCAGGAAACCGGCTGGTGCTTGTTATGTGATTGTCCAGCGTCGCCTCCGGACTGCCCCAATAATAGCCAGCCATAATTTTAGCGCCAGACACGCCAAAGGCATAAATTGTGGTAAGTGTTATCAGATTAAACGGCAAAGCAAAAATTGGTATGCCAAAGCGTTCCCAGAATATCTGACAGGCCTCTACAACAGGCACTGAAACAGCAACTGCTATAATCGCCATAATGTAACTTCTGATAGAGGGAATTAAAAAGACACCGCCAACTGCAGTTGCAATAAGTATGTAGTTAAATGAATTTGGGCTCGCGACAGCCTGACTGAAAGAATCGGTCAGCACAGTGGTTGAAAGAATGCCAGTCAAATAACCGACCATAGCCAGAAATGCCAATATTCGAGAAAACATAAATAAAATGACAAAGATCCCGATACCGGTCACGACATTTGGCAGGCAATATATAGCTCCCATTGCCGTAAAAAAACCCGCGACTACCTCTGGCAAGCCATCCTGATAAGGAAAAACAGGAGCTATATAAAGATGACGAACAAACAGGCCAGAATAGCGATAAGCAGCCAGGTGTGCAATAAAGCTGCAAATTACGAATGGCATACTCAAAATCGGCAATCTTAGG
>Ga0154428_1091_pt2 | contig 24678 bp, 23 predicted proteins | sample RifGroC2_FD_115932 | JGI IMG/M metagenome (GOLD analysis project Ga0154428, IMG submission 115932) | Candidatus Riflebacteria bacterium GWC2_50_8 | reverse complement strand
ACTTCATCTGACCAAGTTCCGGATAACAATTCCGTAAGCTGTGCGCGCGCCGCCATATCCCGGTTAACCAGTTCCTGTGCTGTTGCTGAAACCGGCTGCGGATAACGTTCGATATCGCCTTCGAGCATCAGGCTGAGCATCTCAAGTATGGTGGGGTTGGCCTCGCCGAACAGCTTTGCTACCATTGCAGTCTGCTCAGAAACGTTTCTGGCCTTTTCATATTCGCTGGTGACGCTGTCAAAAAGATCATTGTCAAACAATACCGGTATATCGGCAAAGCTGGCTATTGGCCGCCATTCTTCAGAACTTTGCGCCAGTCCTGCGAAGAAGTTGAGGCAGTCATCCTGACTGTTTATCGTGCTCAAGCGCTGCAGATAGCTCCGACTGCTGCTGTCGGGGTTTTTCTGAGATTCGTCAACATAACCGACAAAGTCCTGCCAGGCCTGCACCGGAAATTCTGCGGCATAAATCACGCATGGCGCGCAGATATTGGCCTCGCCATATCTGGCGGCCGCCTTGCGGTCGCGGAGCTTCGTCAGCAATTGAGATATTTTTTTGATCAGTTCCATGCTGATATTATAGCACAGCAACGTTGTCTGCCAATACAATTATTCGGCAAGCAGCTGATGGCAACGCTGACGTCAGTTAATGCCTTTTTGTGCGCCTGTTTAAGTGGTTCTGCGCCGGTTTATGAATGTCGACAGCGACTAATTGGCAAGGCACATATTTGTTTACCCGATTTTGTCGTTTGACGTATCATATCAGCATGAACAAAAAAAATATGTGCCCTGTTCTTGCTGCAGTTATTTTTGCCATGCTGATATTCGCCTGGCCTGCTTATGCCGGGCAGACCTGGATGACCTGGAACACCCGCTCCGGGCTTCCCAGCAACAATCTCAGCTGTCTTGCCATCAACAAGGGCATGATGGCGGTGGGCAGCGACAAAGGCATCGGGCTATACCTCGAGAATTACTCGGGCTGGCTCAATCTCGCAAATTATAATGAACAGCTTGCCGATCTTGCCGTGCGTTCGCTCGATTTCGACGATTATAACACGCTGTGGGCCGCGACACCGGCCGGGCTGTTTGCCATCGAACTCGATAAGTTTCCAGAGTCCAACCCGACTGTTAAAAGATATACTCACGAACATGGTCTTTCAACGCTGGATGTTGAAGTTGTGCAGGTTTGCGACAACAAGATTTATGTCGGCTGCTTTGGCGGCTGGCTGTTTTATTCGGCGATTTCGCCGGGCAGCAATATTTCCAGCTTTTTGCCGGTTGATCGAGCTGGCGGCGACGATTCCAACAAGTTCATGTCGGTTGGCATCACAGCGCTGGCAATGGATTACCCGGGTGGTGGTATTTATTCGACTAAGGGAAAGGGCCTGCTGCGCGCCGTTGACGGCAGCAACCTGGTCGGTGAGGACGAGCTTTTTTCTGACTGGGTCAATGATTTCTGGTCATTCGAAGAAGGCAATGCTAACCGCATTATTGCTGTAACCCAGGACCAGATGAACCTCATTTCGAATAACCGGCCGGTTGGGCGGTGCTCATTGCCGATCGAAGAATGCTGGATTACCAGCGTTACCACGGCACCCGACGATGAAAAAGATGAATACAAACGCGAGAAGCCAAAGGGCTATCTGCATCTCGAAACTTTTATCGGCAAACGCACTCTGATTGCCGGCACGCGCGGACAGGGACTGTGGCTGTTTGACGATGGCCGCTGGAACAACCTTACTACCCGCGACAGCCCGCTGCCTTCAGACAACATCAACAAGGTTTATTACCTGCCCGGGCCGAAGAAGATAGCGATTCTTTCGGAGGGCGGGCTGACTATGCTCGGCATCACCGAAGACGCGCAATTTGACATCTTTCAGTTCAGCGGTTCTGAACCTTACTGGGCCAAGACTTTCTGGCCGTTTATGCAGAGCTGGGGACCGTATGTCTACGGTTATCCCTCGCAGAAAAGCTATCCGATCGAGCCATTCATCGCCTATGGCAAACTGCTGCGCGGTAAAGATATCTGGATCTCGCACGATCGCGGTATCTCAAGATTTGTCTATCCGTCATCGCCGTTTCTCGGAGTTATGCAATATCGCTTTCATCTCGCCGGGAGATTTGAAAGCAAAGATAACGATCCGAGCAAAGACCTGACGATCGAAGACAACAGCACCAGCGGTGACCGGCCTCCGACAAGTGCCGGCGAAGAGCTCTGGCACCACTATTGTAAGGAACAGCCGACCGACCTTTGCCTGGCGCCGCTATCTGAGATCTTTGTTTCGCTCGACATGAAAACCATGGTCGGGCCTGATGAGTATGTGGTAATTAATGCGCCTTCACAAGACTCCGTGTCTGCCGAAGATATCGCTGCCGCCATTGCAGAACACCGGGCACAGCAGTCTGGTAGCAGCAGTGCCAGCCCTGATTCTGCCGAAAGCAGCGATGATGCCGCCGCTGACGATTCAGCCGTTCCTCCATGTCAGGCCACAACGGCTGCGATAATTACGCCGATTGTCAAGGCTGGCGCCAACTTGTATGATGCCAGGGGACACCAGCTGTTTTCGGTCGCTTCACTGATGCAGGAATGCCCGCTGCACGCGATTCCATCTGAAGACATCAACGACCTCGCTCTTGATCTTGCTGAGCGCGTCTGGGTGATCTTCGACAACAACCAGCTCGCCTGTCTCGACAACCGCCCCGGCGAGATTGTTCCTGACCCGAAAAGCAACGACTGGCATGAATTTGCTACCGACCAGCTGCCATGGGCAAAACACGACGATCTGCTTTGTGTGCAGCGGGTTGGTTCGGCAATCTATGTCAGTGCCAAAGACAGCGGGGTCTATTATCTTCCGGCTGCCCACGGCACGACGTTAAAAGACCTGCGCCCGTCCGACTGGCTGCGCATTGAATTTCCCCGCGATTCAGAAGAAATTGACCAGTTCAGGCACGTAATCGCCATAGAATACTGGAAATCCGCTGAAGGTTCAGTGGCAGCACTGCTGTTCGACAATGGTCTGGCAACCTTCGATGGCAGCAAACTCAGGTTTATCGCCGTGCCCGAGCGCAATTACACCTGCATGGTGCAGGACCGCCACTATAACCTTTGGCTGGGGGCGTTTCAGGGCTTGTCGTATCTTACGCCCGACGGCAAAATCCATGAAATTCACGGGCGCATGAACGATTTCAACTCTGAAAGGGTGGTGGCAATCGCGGCAGCGCCAGATGACGCTAAATACCCTTACACGGTAGCCGTGGCGGTCGATGAATACGCGAAAGAGCAGGGAGCTGGCGTTCGTAAAACCTACAGGTCGTCAGACCCGCCGCCATTTCTCGGTCGCGGCCGCGACAGCAAGTATCGTCTGCGGGTGAAAAACTCAGGCCCTGATATCGCGCAGATCATGCTTTACGACGGCGAAAAATGGGAGCCGATGTTCAGACCCGGCGTGCGGGCGATGATGTTTGACCAGGAATTCTTGTGGATAGCGACTTCGTGCCGTGTCATGCGCCTCTATATGCCGACAGTAGTGCAGTCTTACTAGGCGGTTTCAGCGCGGAATGCGCAGGCGGCGCACCCTGATATTGGTCGACAGCCAGACAAATTCGCGGTCGATCATGATATGGCTGACGCCGGCTATTTTCCACTTGTCCCAGGTTCTGCCATCATAGTAATGCAATGACGATCCCTCAATTACCTGTTCGATAACCCGCTTTTCGCCGTTGCAGTCGGTGACAACCATTGGCGCCTGGTCTGAGCCATTCATCAGCGGGTTCATGTCGACATCATCTGCCAGGGCATCACAGGCGACCCAAACCCCGAGCGGAAATTCAGTGCTGGCCGGCAGAGTACCGATCGCTGAAATGTGGTCAGAATCAAACCGGGCGTTGGTTTTGGTATATGAATATACATGCCCAGATGGATCGACACGAAACAGCCCGCCAACCGAGCCAACCCAGAGGTTGCCTTCGGCGCCGGCAGCAATGCAGGTGTAACGCCGCCGCCCGCCCAGATCGATTTTGCTGTAAAAATCGCCGTCCCAGGTGCTGATGCTGTTATTGTGCTGAATTGCCAGCACTTGCCCCTGCTCGCGTTTCCACTGCGCAAAACCACGCACGTCAGAATCCGGCAGGCCGGTGTAAATGCTGTGGTGCTGCCACTCAAACGGCTCTTTTTTAAGATCCTTGCTGCCGGGATTTTTCAGAATATAAAAACCGTCTTTTTTAGTGCCAACGTAGATGCTGTCGGGCGTGAACCAGACGACATTCAGCTCGGTGCCATCGCCCCAGGGCACGTCTTTAAGCATCTGCCAGTCTGGCAATTCGACTTTGACCTTTTTGCCGTCTTTTTTGACAACCCGCTTTTCCATGCGCATGCGCGCCAGTCGCTTATCATTGAATATCACCCAGAGATAGTCCGAGTTGCGGTCAACATCTATCCAGGTGATTTTCTGTTCTGGGATCTCAAACAGGTCGCTCTGGTCATAGAAAATGTACTCCTTGGTAAACAGTTGCCAGTAGCCGCGCAATGCCTCTTCGCCGACGTTGTCGACCGGCAGTTCGGGCTCTTCGTTGTCGAGATGTCCGGTATTTTCTTCTTCCTCTTCCTCCGTTTTTTCAATACGACTGCTGACATCAGGAAGGGTCTGCTGGTCATAATTCTTGGGGAAGGTTGACGATCGCCATCTGGTCAGGCCGTGCAGGTGCGAAAACCAGTAACTGCTGCCGCCTCTGGCGATCTGAAAGTGCGGAATCATCGCGGCATAAAGCGGCGGAAACGGGTAAATCGTTTTAAAATACGCCGAACCCAGGCCGATTTTTTTGAATTCATCATACTGGTTTGAGTCGAGATGAATCAGCACCAGTCCCGAATCAGTGCAGACTATCAGCAGTCGGCCAACCGCGTAAAGGCGGTTGATACTGTCAGACGGTAACACGCTGTTAGCTGTAAGATATTGTGTCCATCTTCCGCGCTGAAAGCGCCACAGGCCGTTGTTTCTGGTGCCGACATACAGCGAATGTTTGCCAAGAAAATCGAGCAGATGCTCGTCATTGTCAGACAATTCTGGCTTGGAAAGCATGTCGAAAATTTCGTCGGGTTCTTTAACGGTAACCAGACTGTTTAACCACGGGTCTTCAATCGGCAGTTTGATTTCGTAGTCCGCCCGATTGTTGCGAATCAGACTCAGATGCTGCGGTGTCGCGGCAATAGTATGCTTTTCGCGTTTTTTACCTGGAAATATGAAAAAATCGTTGATCCACAGCTCGGGGTTGCCATCGCTGCTCGTGGCCGGATATTGGCTTGAGCCACTGATCTCTATTAGTCCGCCGCCGCGTGTGCTGAACCAGCCCTGATTCGGCCCGGTCATCGCCAGACCTGAAATCCCGACTGACCTGATTTTAAGATTGTCACCCTCTGCTGTGTCTTTGTAGTTGACCGGAGTGAATACCGTTGTTCCTGTTTGCGGAATATAAGCCTGCGCCACGTAACCGCCGAAACAGCCAACATAAATGCGGTCTTTGCTTATCTGAATGCGGTCAATGTCTATGGTCGGCAGGTTGTGGTGCGAATCATAGACTGTGATTTTCTCTTCCTGGATGCTGACGAGACCATTGGCAGTTGCCAGCCACAGGTGCCCGTATTCATCAAACGCGATGTCTTTGACCGGCATCGTAGCAACCTGATCAGGCAGTGCAACCGCTGACCAGGTGCCAGTGTTACCGCTGTAGATGCTTACGCCCAGGTCTGTGCCAACTGCCATCACCGTTTTGAACGAAGCGAAACAGTTGATGACCCGGCCGTTGATCCCCGCTGCCTCGTTGAAAACCTGCCAGGAATCGGCCAGAACACCCGCTGGCAGTGCAAGCATTATCGTTGCCAGTATAACCAGCGTCCGCCAGCATCTTTGCATGACTTTCCCCCTCGTTTGTCTTTACTACATTGTATCAGAATATCGCCCTCCTGCAAAATCAAGCCAGTCTGTCGCTGCGACAGCCACTGCTCATAATGAATCAACACTTGTCAGTTCTTAGTATTCTGCCGGCAGCACGGCTTAAGCAATATGCCAATTACTCTATTCTTGAATTCATGCGTGACAAACGACGACACACTTCTAAAAACAGAACCGGCCGGGGTTAACCGGCCGGCCTGCAAAGTGAGAGGGAGAGAGTTGGATTACTTGCTTTCGCTGGTAGTGGGAACTGTATTGGTGCTCTGACCACATGAGCCGTCGCGTAACTGGCGTCTGGTGCGCTGTGCTGTGCCGTTCTGGGCGCCTTTTCCCTGACCTTTGCGCTGGCCATTGCCCTGACTGTCTTCGAGTTTAGCGTTGCGGCCCTGTCGTTTCTGCGCTTTGGCGCCGAAGCCGGTGCCGTCTTTAGGCTGGGGCTTGCTGCCATCGCCATAGCCGCGGCCTGTGCCGTCACAGGTTTCGCTTTTGATTACGCCCTGTGTGGGGGTGTTGTTGGCTGCAGTCTGGCTGGCAACTGTTGACTGGCTCTGGCTGCTCTGATTCAGGGCTGCCCGCTGACCGTTGCCGCGCATTTTTCCCTTAGCGTTCTGTGCAACACTGTCCTGGGCAAACGCGATGCCGACACCAAGAAGAAGAACTACTGTAAGGATAATACTGATGTTTTTCATACCACTGCCTCCTGTAAAATTTTGATTAGTGACTTAGATTTCAGTTCGCTTTGCCATATCTGTATCTGGCTCTTTTCCCCTGTCGGTCCTCCAGTTCCAGGTCGCCGTTCTCAGCCCATCTGCCGCTGAAAACTTCAGAAAGGTCGCGCACTATGGTCAGAGTGCCGTCATCATTTTCGCTGATATTCAGCTTGATGCCAGATCTTGTGTTTCTCAATTCGACGAGCGGCTCTTCCGGCAGACTGCCGTAAGTTACTTCCCAGATAATCTCGCCGACGGTAATGTTGCTTACATCGCCGGTAGCATCAGGTGCCGGAACAGTTATTGCGGTGCCGTTTCCACGTGTTATAACGATTTCTCCGCCGGCAAGCTTTTCGATCGAGCACTGTTCGATGCCTACGGTCATACTGTTGGCGGAAACAATCGCCATGCAGGCGCCGGTTCCACGTTGCAGCCCAAGCCCGGCTTCGCTGTTGAGCGAACGATACTGGCGATTGCGGTATCTGAACGTGCCGTCGCCGCTTCCTGCTGAGGCCAGCAGGCTGGCGTCGCCATCACTTATTACCGTGGCGGCAAGCATGCGGTCAACCAGCAGACTGGCTTCAATGCCGGCCATGTCGTCGCTTGACAGCACTGCTGAAGTATCTGTAGAGCTTGAACCACTGCCGGAACAACCGGTAAAAGCCATCATTGCACTGACCAGTAACGCGAATAGATAGAACTTTTTCAATTTCATTTCTCCTGTTTTCATTTGAAGTTATCAAGGTAATTGCAACGCCCGTGCCAGGTTGCAAAATTTCGCTGCAGTATTGGCTGGAAGCTGATTTAGCAGTTTTCAGCCCGTGCCTGCCTGTCAGATACATCGTGCAAAAGTGCAGTCTTTTTCACCGTAAAAGTGCAAATGTTTGCACTCCTGTGCTATGTTTTGACAGATGCGCCATCTTGTAATGAATTTTGGCATAGCAGTTCAATCTCTGTGAGAAAGCGATTCCAACCGGATCTGTTGTTGTCTTTGCGCTGCCGGGTATTGCAAGAATACAATCTGCATAAATCCCGGAACAAATCTTGCAGAACAATAGTTATTCGTCAGTAATTCATAAGAGGAGCAGGGCCGTTGGTCGTCAGATTTAATAAGCATTTTTGACGACAGTTCAATACCCGGTTATAGAAAATGCAAAATGTAAATGAAATGAATACAGGGTCTGCTCAAGATGCGGTTGCCATCAGCCGCTTTGATCGCTTTGCCGTTGCCGCTCTTATTCTGTTTCTGGTCATTGCATCGGGCATCTTATCACTGCTGATGAGCAGATGGAACCATAGCCAGATTGAAGTGCTGCTGCAATGGGCTGCCGAAAAAGAGGGGCGCGCCCTCTATACGCGCGTAATTCACGAAAACAGCCTCAGCCCGATGCTTGTTCTTCTGCAGCCCGAGCTTTTTTCGGCACAGTTGATCGAAGAAGAAGATGTTCTTGCCGCCGGCATCATGCAGGGAGAAAAGACTATCGCAAGTTTCAGCCGCCAACCCGATTTTCAGTATGACCTTGCGCTGCTGCCAGCTGATCGCGAAGCAATTATGCTCAATGAAAACACCACTTTGTACCGTCGCATAAGCGGCCCTGGCCATAATAATCCCTCTGGTTTTGCTCAGGGCGGTCGTCGACGTGGCGGCGGGCCTGGCAACGGCGGTGGTCGTGGCATGGGTCCCGGTCGTCAGCGCAGCGAAGACTCTTTGGGCGATCGTGTTACTGATAGCGAGCGTTTGAGCATATATCTGGTGTTCAGCGGGCCCAATCGTTCAATTGTGCAGCCACTTATTCTGCAGAAATATCTGTGGCCAGCTGTCTGGCTGGTTTTTTCGCTGCTCTGGCTGGTGATTTCACTTCTTCAGTCGCGCACTGCCGGGCTTAAGGTGATGTTGCAGAAACAGTCGCATCTGTCAGACATCGGCAAAATGTCGGCGCGGCTTGCTCACGAGATAAAGAACCCGCTTGGTGCAATTCGTGGCATGGCCCAGCTTCTTCAAAAGAGACTTAAAGGTGAGCAGGATTCTGAACGGGCGGCCATGGCCACGACCATTGAGCAGGAAACTTTTCGTCTTGAGGAACTGACGCGCAGTATTCTCGACTTTGCGCGGCCGCAGGAATGCCGCATTCTGCCGCTTAACATAACTGCAGTCGTCGAAGACATGTTGCGCATGTTCAATCAGCAGCTGGCAGAAGGCCAGATCGCCGCGCCTTCCGGCAAGACCGCTGTCGAATGTTCAGGTGACGAAAATGCGTTGCGACAGATTCTGCTTAATCTGCTGAAAAACGCAGTAGAAGCGGCTGAAGATCCAGCTGCCGTCCACCTCGAAATTGTTGAAGGTGCTGAAGATATCGCGGTGAGGGTCTATAACCGCGGCGGCTACATGTCAGAGCAGATGCTTGAAGATGTCTTTACGCCATTTGTATCCAGCAAAGTTAAGGGTTACGGGCTTGGCCTGCCGGTAAGCAGAAGGCTTGCCGAACAGATGGGTGGCTCTCTGCGCCTCGCCAATGCCGCATCTGGAGAAATCATTGCAGAACTGAAACTCAGGAAAGCAGAAGGCAAATGAACAAAGACTTTCGCGCCACCATACTGGTAACCGATGACGAAGCCTCATACCGCAATATGATCAAGGCGGTGCTTGAAGATGCCGGCTTTGAGGTGCTTGCCGCCAGTTCTGGCCAGCAGGCGCTTGAGATAATTCTGCGGCGTTCGATTGATGTGGCTGTGCTCGATCTGATGATGCCCGGCATGGATGGCCGAGAATTGATGGCGCGTCTGCTTAAAAAGCTGCCCGACCTGCCGGTAATTTTTCTGACCGCGCATGGTTCGATAGCTTCGGCAGTTGCCGCGGTGAAAGAAGGTGCCGCCGATTACCTTACCAAGCCACTGCCACATGTTGACGACCTGGTTAACACGGTCGAGCGCGTGCTCGAACTGTCGCGACTCAAGCGCCAGCAGAATCGTAAGGTTGCCGCGAAAATCGCAGCTGACCCTTTTCCATGTGCTTCTCCGGTCATGAAAAAGATTCTCGAAATGGCCGCGCGTGTCGCCGCTACTGACGTTACCGTTTTGATAACCGGCGAATCAGGGACTGGTAAAGAGCGCATGGCCGAATTCATTCATCTCAACAGCCCGCGGTCTACGGCTGAGATGGTCTCAGTTAACTGCGCGGCTATTGTCGATAACCTGCTGGAAAGCGAGCTGTTTGGCCATGAAAAGGGCGCTTTCACCGGCGCGGTTGAGCGCAAGCCCGGCCGCTTCGAAGAGGTTGATAACTCGACGCTTTTTCTCGATGAAATTGGCGAGATGTCGATCGGGCTGCAGCCCAAGCTGCTGCGCGCCCTGCAGGAAAAGGAATTCCGCCGTGTCGGCGGTTCGCAGACCATTCGCTTTAATGCCCGCCTGATTGCGGCGACCAATCGTAATCTCAAACAGCAGTGCGCTACCGGAGCTTTTCGCGAAGATCTCTTTTATCGAATTTCAGTGTTCACTCTGCATATTCCGCCACTGCGCGAGCGCCCCGAAGATATTCAGATGCTTTCTGAGCGCTTCGTCAGCGAAGCTGCCGCCCGCTTCGGCCGCCCGGCTCCGGTGCTGGCTGATGCCACTCGCAAGGTTCTTCTCAACTACGCCTGGCCCGGCAATGTGCGCGAACTGGCCAATGTAATCGAAGCCTCAGTTCTGCTCTGCGACGACGCACAACTGCAGCCGCGACACCTGCATGGCATCGCTGTCGACTCCCCGATTCCTGCCGCCGCAGAGGCACCAGACGCGCAAGATCTGCTTGCTTCAGCCGAACGCAAAGCCCTGGTCGAAGCGCTTGCCCGCTTCGACGGCAACCGTGTCAAAACCGCCGAATTTTTAAACATGAGCCGCCGCAACCTGATCTACAAACTAAAAAAGCACGGCCTCCTCAACCGCGATCAATAAATATTTCTAGAGGCCATTTCGAAACCCGCCTGTCACTGCGAGGAGACCTTGGTCGGCGAAGCAGTCTAGCTCGTTCAGTGAGATCGCCCCGGCATCTTGTCGATCAGATATCTTTTCGACATGGATGTCGTTATGCGGTTGCGCAGCAGGATCACAGCGCAACTTCCGCGCTGACAGTTTTAAGGTTTCGAAATGACATATAATCTTGTTGTCGAATCTGGTAAAACCAAAAAGCTGGCAATTTTGTGTTTCTTCACTCAATAGCAGGCTTCAGGATAGTGTAGAATATAGCCAGACTCTTAAATCCTGTTACAAACAACTATTGACTTTCTGGCATTTGCTATTTATACTGAATTTGGCAAATGCCAGAAAAGCGGAAGGAAAAACCAATGGTCAGACCAAGATTGCGCCGTAGAGTTCATGGTGAATTCGGGGCAACCTACTTCAAGCCGGCCGGTATCCCGGTGCGTGAGCTTGAAACCGTCAGCCTCACTTTCGATGAGCTCGAAGCGGTCAGATTGACCGACCTCGAACAGCTTTATCAGGCAGATGCTGCTGAGCAGATGAACGTTTCGCGCCAGACGCTCGGCAATATTGTGAAATCGGCGCATAAAAAGATTGCTGAAGCTTTGATCAAGGGAATGGCGATTAAGATCGAGGGTGGCACGGTTGAATACATGAAAAATCTCTATTATTGCCCGGCCTGCGAAAGCACTTTCCCAGCCGCGGCAAATGAAGAAAGCTGCCCTGATTGCAAGAGCGACAAAATCGAGCCGGCCGAGCTGCCCGGCAGCAAAAAAGGGTGCCCGAAGCGCTGATACAAGGAGAGCTGTTATGAAGTTTGCGGTGTCGGTAAGAGAACAGAGCATCGATGCAAAGGTCGATTCAAGATTTGGCAGAGCACAGATGTTTGCGCTATACGACAGCAAAACTGGCGAATGCAGCTGGCATCCGAACACCCAGAATTTTCAGGCAGCTCAGGGCGCCGGTATTCAGACCGCGCAGAACGTAGTGAATCTAGGAGCTGAGGCGGTTATCTCGGGCCATTGCGGGCCCAAGGCTTATCGCGTTCTTGAGGCCGCCAATGTACATATTTATTCAGTTACCGGCAACCCAACGCTCAAAGAGGCTGTTCAGATGATTGAATCCGGCAAAATTAAAGCAATGGAAGGTGCCGACGTTGAAGGACACTGGGTCTGATTCTCTCAAAGTAGTTATCTGCAGTGGCAAGGGCGGCACGGGTAAAACCACCCTGGCTCTAAGCATGGCCTGGACACTTGGCCGGGCCGAAGGATTCAGTTTGCCGGTCAAATTACTCGACTGCGACGTCGAAGAGCCCAATTGCCATCTTTTTCTGCGCTGCAATTATGATACTCTCATGCCGGTTCTTGCCGAAAAGCCGGTTTTTGATATGCAGCTGTGCAATGGCTGCGGCCGCTGTTCGAACAAATGCCGTTACAATGCTATTGCCGTGGTAAAGGGTAAACCGCTGGTATTTAACGACCTTTGCCATTCGTGTGGTGTCTGCGGAGTTATCTGTCCGCGTGATGCGATTACTCTCAAAGCCGTGTCAATTGGCGAAGTGCTTGCTGATAACAATCATCGTCCGTTCAGTTTCATGTTTGGCAGGTTGAATGTCGGCGAATCACAAAGCCCGATGGTTATCGGCGAAATGCTCAAACATGCATTGCCGGATGGCCTCAACATAATTGACGGGCCACCTGGAACTGCCTGTAATACAGTAAAAGCGATAGCCGCTGCTGATAAGGTGATTCTGGTGACCGAGCCGACACCCTTTGGCGCAAACGATCTGGCATTGGCTCTTGATTTGTGTGCACAGTTGCAGAAACCCTGCGCTGTCTTGATTAATCGCTCTGACAGCAACGATCAGCTTATCGAAAAACTCGCCGAACGTTACCAGGTTTCGGTTATCGGCAAAATCCCGTTTAAGCGCGAATATGCGCGGGCCTGTTCTGATGGCCTGATTCTCACCGAAGAATTTCCTGAACTGCGCGCTGGCGTTATCAGCAGCTTTTCACGACTGCTGAGTGAAGCAGTGGTTCCGCTGACGGTAAAAGACGAAACAGCAGATCAGGGTGAATGCCGGGTTGCCTCAGCATCTGTCGGCAATCAGAAGTCTGATGATTACCAGGAACTCACCGTTCTGAGCGGAAAGGGCGGTACCGGCAAAACTACGGTAACCGGCGCTTTTGTAGCTCTGGCCGACAGTCTTGTCGCGGCTGACTGTGATGTCGATGCCGCTAATCTGCGGCTTATCATGAACGAAAAAATATTGTATACGGAACGCGCCTGTTTGGGCTCAGAGGCAGTTATTGATCAGCGAAAATGCACCAGATGCGGCAAATGTTTCGATGGCTGCCGTTTTGGCGCCATAGATTTTGATGAGCAGACTAAGCGCTATAGCGTTAATGAGCTGAACTGCGAAGGTTGCGGCCTGTGCATCGAAGTCTGCCCGGCCAAAGCAATCAGTGAAAAGAGAGCTGAAACCGGCAGTCTCATGCTTTCGGAATCAGCGCGTGGCCAGCTGGTTCACGCTAAACTGGCTCCGGCCGCCGAGAATTCCGGTAAGCTGGTTTCCATGGTGCGCAGCCTCGCTTTTGCCATTGTCGATCAGCAGCAGAAAGAATGGCTGCTTGTCGATGGCCCGCCCGGAACGGCTTGCCCGGCGATCGCTTCGGTTACCGGTTCTGATCGTGTCATACTGGTTACCGAGCCGACAATTGCGGCGGTGCATGATCTTGAAAGAATTATTAAACTGGTTCGCCATTTCGGCTTGAAGCCGGAAATTATTATTAACAAGGTCGATATAAACCCGACCTACGCCCGTAAGATAAGGGATCTCGCTGATACCGCCGGTTATAAGATTCTCGGTGAAATTCCATTCGACGACACGGTAAAAGAAGCAATAAAAGCCGGTGTACCCATTGTTGATTTCAATGCTGGCCCGGCTTCACATGCTCTCAAAAATATCTGGAACAAAATTAAGGAGACCCGTTAATGAAAATCGCAGTCCCAACCGTTGAAGGAAGACTTTGTACTCATTTTGGCCACTGTCAGCAGTTTTGCATCGTCGACGTCAAAGATAACAAGATTATCTCCAAGCAGATGCTTACGCCTCCGCCGCATGAACCCGGTGTTCTGCCGCGCTGGCTGGCTGAACAACAGGTGACTCATATTCTCGCCGGTGGCATGGGCGTCCGTGCTCAGGAATTGTTTGCTCAGAACAAGATCACCGTGGTGACCGGAGTTCAAGGCGAACACACCCCGGAAGACGCCGTAACAGCTTATCTGAACGGAAGCTTGCAGACCGGTGCCAACGCCTGTTCGCACTGAACTGACCCGCCGACCCGCCTGACAGGGCGCGCGTTCGACTATCTCACCTTTATCTAACGGAGTCAGAGTATGGGTGAACTTCTTGTTGCCGAAAAAATCAGCAAAGTCGTCGGCTGGTTGAAGAAGGAAACAATCGTCGACCAGGTGTCTATTACCCTTTATCCCGGGCAAATCATGGGATTTCTCGGGCCAAATGGCGCTGGCAAGACAACGACGATGAAGATGCTGCTCGGGCTTACCAGCATTACTTCTGGTTCTGCCCGCATTTCTGGCGCGCCGGTTCCTACGCCTGCTTCAAGAATTGGCGTGGGTTTTCTGCCAGAAGCGATTCAGCATCCCAGCCATTTGTCTGTGGGCGAATACGTGCGCTTTCACGCTCGCTTGAGCGGTTTGCCTGATCATGATTCAGAAATCGAAGAACAGTTGCGCAATGTCGAAATGTGGGATTATCGTGATCGGCCGCTCAGAGAATGCTCTAAGGGTATGCGCCAGCGCGCTGATATCGCACGTCTTCTCTTATGTCGTGCCCGGCTGATTTTTCTGGACGAACCATTCAGTGGACTTGACCCTTGCGGACAGGTAATGCTCAAGGAGCTGCTGGTTTCGCTGAAAGAACAGAATATCAGTGTGCTGGTGAACTCGCATGCCGCCGGCATTCTCGCCGATGTCTGCGACCGTGTCTGCATGATGAACCACGGAAGAATCATTCTCAGCGACACGCTCGAAAAACTTCTGACCACTTCGAAAACGCGGGTGATAGCGCAATTCTCAAATACCGCCGCTGCGTCAGATTTTGCGGCAAAGCAGTCAGCTGTTCCGCATCGAATGCAGGAACCCGCCGACATAGAATTCCTGATTGAGGACTCCTGTGGCTTAAATGAGCTGATAAAGGCAATTATGGCCGCTGGAGGGCAACTGACAGCGGTTGCGCCCGTCACTTTGACGCTTGATCAGCTGTTTGTTAAGGTTTTGTCAGGGCAGCGCCCTGAAGTGACAGGAGGTAACGCATAACATGCTGTCACGCATCAGACTGATAATGTGGGATACCTTTCTCGATGTTGCCCGCCATAAAATGCTGGCGGTTCACCTTGTGTTTATCTGCATCTCGATCGGACTGTTTAATCTTTTCGGACACTTTTCTACAACACCGTCGCTTGAGTATCGCATGATCCAGGACGTCGGCCTGTCGATAATCTCGCTGTTCGGCTTTTTTATCGCGCTTTTTATTGGTTCAACGACTTTGCGTGATGATATTCAACACAAAACCATTTACGCGGTTCTCACTCTGCCGATGGGCCGATGGGAGCTTTATACCGGTAAATTCCTGGGAACCCTGTTGGCCGCGATTGTCAACGTTCTGATCATGCTCTGCGTTCTTACCATTCTTTTGTACATGAAGTTTCAGATTCTCTGGGGCGGCTTCCAGTGGGTGGCTCTTTTCATGCTTCTTGAGTTCGCGATCATGACCGGCATGGTTCTGCTGTTTTCTTTATCTGACTCTCTGATCGTCTGCTTTTCTCTGTCGATTTTCTGTGTTCTGCTCGGCAGCATGGCTGAACATGTTCAGCACCTGGCCGCCGCAGCTGATATCCCTCTGCTGTCTTATCTTACCGATGTAGTTTACTGGATCGTTCCGAATTTCAGCTATTTCAATATTAAATACAAGATTCTGAAAGATCTCACTGTTTCTCCGTCTTTTGCTCTCTGGGCTATCGGATATGCCGGATGTTATCTATTATTTCTGCTTGCAGCAGGTTCATGGGTCTTGAAAAAAAAGGATCTGTAAATGTTCAGAAATAGTTACCTGTGGTTTTTGTTGTTATCGTTAGTCTTTACGGCAGTTTCTCGGCATTTTTATGTCGAGAGTTATCGACGCGAAATGAAAACAGTTTTCTCAGAACAGGAACTGGAGCTCGTTCACCAACGTGCTGGCGCTTTTTTTGAGCCTGATCCTGAACTGGCAAGCCAGACGACTGACGTTCACCAGCATGAGCAGCATGTCTCTCATGATCATGAGTGCGGCGAGGAATGCGGCCATCAGCATGAAACCATGCCCGCGCACGAAGTCAGCCAGGAGCATGATCATCATCATTGTATAAGCGTTAAGCTCGGTGATGATGAGATTGTTCTGAAAGCAGCTTCCGGAACTCATGATGAAGGTGAAGAGCATGCCCATCATGATCATCATGCTGGGCACGGGCATGGCAGCCCGGATTCGTCAATATCTCCGGGTTTCGTTCTGTTGCTGCGTCAACTCGGGTTTGCCGAGCTGGCTGCCAATCTGCTGTGGATTCAGATGGATGCTGATTCGCATAGTGGACTCTGGCACCGTGTAGAATTCGCTCTTGAGTTGATTCCGGCACTCGACCCCACCTTTATCGACGCTTATCTGCTAAGAGCCTATATGCTCGACATGCACATGAAATTGCATGATAAAGCTCTTCAGGTACTTGAGAGCGCCGTAAAGCAGGTTCCCAATCGCATAGAACTCTGGCAGCAGATCGGGATTCACTGTCTTAACTTTAATGAACGACATGGCAAGACCCGTCGTTTACCGCGGGCACTTGAAGTGTTCCAACGGATGTGCAGTTTTCAGGATCCGCCACCACATGCGATCCGCATGGTTGCTATTACTCTTGCGGCCATGGAGCAGCGCGAAGAGGCTGTCAGAATTCTCGAAGCTGCTGCCGCTTCTCCTGAGCGAACTGAAGAACAGCGCCGCACCGACCAGTTGATAATCGAGCGTGTCAAATCCGGCGAAAAATTTTAGCGTGCTATTTTGTGCGCATAAATTTGGCCTGGGCGCCGGCCAACAGCTTGTTGTTCTCGCTCAATTCTGCTTTTAGAAAATAGAGCGGGTTCGTTGATTTTTCAACCCACGCACGCAGTTCAAGGTTGGCGCGGCAGGGCACCGGCAACACAAATTTTACAGTTAGCTCACCGGTCACCGCTTCAATGGCCAGGTTAAAAAGACAGTGGGTCATTGCAGAGTCAAGCAGGGCGCAGATCACACCGCCATGCACCATGCCCTGGTAGCCCTGCAGCATATCGTGTGCCTTAAAATTGGCATGCACAACCTGCTGCTCGTCAACTGCAAAGTTCAGATGCATTGACAGTGGATTCTGGTTGCCGCAAAGAAGGCAGCCAGCATGCGAGCTGACCGCCTTTACTGGTTTTAAGTTGTTACAGTTTATCTGGTCCATCTAATGCATCTACTGATTGTTTTCTGGATCAGAATTTCTGCTCTTTATCCGGTTCTGCTTTTTTCAGCTGGCTGGTGAGCTCGGCCACCTGTTCTCTGAGCATTTCGACCTGATTATAGAGTTCATCGAGAGCTTCGTTGGTTACGTTACCGTCAATCTGGGGATCCTGCGCAAGATTGCGATTACGCATTCGCATACCCATCCCGCGGCCTCCGCCAGCTCCAAAACCCTGGCCTCCAGATCTGCGGCCGCCAAAGCCAGCGCCTCTGCCTCCGCGCATCGGCCGGTTAACTGTTTCCTGAACCTGGCAATCTCCCATACCTCGACCTGTTTTCGGTCCCTGGCCATTTGGCCCTGTTCTGTCAAAACCTGGCATGATAAGCTCCTTCCCTGGTTAAACCAGTAATAACTTCAGTGCAGAAACGAAATGAACTTCTGCTGCTGCTTTGCAACTGTCTCACCCATTACCTCTGCAACAGTGCCGCCAAACATTTTTCCAAGAAGACCGGCATTCATTGTAGCCAGATAGATTTTGCCATCTGTCTTCTGGTAAACGCTTATTGTACAGGGCATAAATACAGATATCTTTTTGTTGCCGTCCTCGCTGAGAATTTTATGTGCGTGCCCGGCCTCACAAAGATTTATCAGTCTGGTTGCCGGCAAATCGTATCCGCCATGCTTTTTTACCGATGCGGCGAGGTCTGTCACTCCTGAGATTACCCAGCCTTCTTCAGAAGCTGCCGCCTTGATATGCTCAATGGTTTCGTCCAGGCCGAATGGACTCTGATATTCATTTATCATCATTGAGGGCATCACCAGTAAAATCAGAATTATGGCCAGGACTGCTCCTGTTACGGCTGCAATTGCCGCTGTCATTGTTGTTTTCATTTTTGCTTCTCCTGATGGTAATATAAAATATTACTCACTAAAATGCAAGAACTTTTTTGGCTTATGCCAATTTGGTTTGACATAATAAAAGAATTGCTATACGATATAACCATCTGTTAGTGTGCTTATTCAAGGTAATTTATCAAGAGGTTGGGTCACCAGATGAAGTATTGTATGAAGAAATTGGCAAGAGCGCTTGCTGCAATTCAACTTTCAATACTGGTTTTGTGGATCGTCTTTTTTCCTCTGCATCTTGTTTTTGAACTGGATGACGCCGGTCAGAATTCTTTTTCAAGAATCTCTCACCACGAAAACTCGTGCTGTGGCAAATCACATGTTACCTCGCGAGACTCTCAGACACCGATTAATCTGCATAACTTCAGACCTGCATCCCTGTGCAGTATTTGTGATTTTGCTGTGCAGCTTGCCGCAAGTGACCTTGCTGACTCCTTTGTTTTTCAATTCTTTGCGACTGTTACCTCCTCCAGTCTGCAGCCTTGTGCCGCTATTACGGTTGCTGCGTTTTCTTTTTATAATTCGCGCGCGCCGCCTTCTGAACTGATTGCTTAAGTAATTCTCCCAGCTGCTTTTCAGCAGCAATCAATCAATCAATCAATTCAGAGGTATTCACATGAAAGCTGAACGCTTTGTTCTTTTCTGTTTTCTGATTCTGTATCTTGTTTTTCAACCCGTTGTATCGGCGATTGCCAATGCCGGCAATGCTACCCTTGAGGCTCGCCTGGCCGCTCTTGAAGGGCGTTTTGTTGTTATGCAGAGCGATTATCAACAGCAGATCGCTTCTTTAACCGCTCAGATAAATCTCTTGCAGGGAAAAGCTGCCGGCGCGACTGACCGCCCAGACGAGCAGCAGTCCTTGCCAGCGACTGTTTCTGCCGACAGCGCCGATGCCGAACTGCTGGCACTGCGGCAGGCTGCGGCTATCGAAAGCCAGTCTGCTGAGACTTCTTTACCCGAAAAATCTGCTGATGCCGGTCGCAAGTTTATTGCCGGCGATCTCAGCCGTCAGGCTGAAAATCCTGAAATAAGCATTGTCGGTGACTTCGTCTATCGTCTGCAGAGCATAGATGGCCAGCGCAAAAACTCTGATGCCATGCTGCGCAACCTTGGTATTCATTATGAAACCTATCTTGATCCTTACACCAAATTCAAGGGTGCTGTGCCGGTCAAGGAAGACATTTCAAACCTCGGTGAGGCATACATTACCCGCTTCGGTCTCACACCGAACCTCAATTTTACAATCGGCAAGTTCAGGCAGCAGTTCGGCGTTGTGCAGCGCTGGCACATGGCCGGGCTTGACCAGAACGAATTCCCGCTGGCGATGCGTCGCGTGCTGGGCGATGGCGGTCTCTGCGAGAACGGCATTTCCCTCGACTGGCAGCTCGGTTCATCAGGCAAGACCACGCGTGAGCTGACCATGCAGCTTACCGAATCAACAAATGCCAGACTGTTTGCCGGCAACACCAGAGGGATGCCTCATATGCTGCTGCATTTCAAGTCATTCAGAGATGTCAGCGCCGATACTTATCAGGAACTCGGCCTGACCGCGCTGGCCGGTGTCAATGATCAGTGGTCGGTCAGCACGGCCGGTGTCGTTAATACGATAGATGAAACCAGGCCGGTATATGGCTTTGGTCTTGATTTTACCCACCTCTGGGAACCGACTGACAACATGCGTTACCGCAATTTCATGTGGCGCACTGAATTTTACGGAGTCAGAAAAGAGATTCTCAGGCCTGATAACGGCGACCGCGGCGCAATTACCGCCTGGGGCGGTTACAGTAACGTTCATTGGAAACTCGATCGTCAGCTTGAATCGGGCCTGCGCATAGATTATTTCGAGCCCGACAGTCAGAAATATGCCGCAGTACCCGGTTTTGCACTTTCTCCTCTGGCGGTTGTCGCGAACAGTCCGAGTGAGTGGCAGTTCTGCCCTTATCTGACCTGGCAACAGAGCCCATGGGTCAAGTATCGCCTCGAATTCAACTATAAATCCGGTAATAACATGGGACCCGATGAGCGCCGCTTGATGCTGCAATGTATCTGGTCTGCCGGTCCGCATAAACACGATCGCTACTGATAACGGAGAAGTAATATGAAAAATCTTGTTAAGCTTGTTTCTGTGCTTGGTATTTTCGCGGTTTTATTTCTTACTGCTACGGTCTCTTCAGCACAGCCATTGAAGGTTGTTACCACACTGACTGATTACGCCTGGCTTGCCAGAATGGTTGGTGGTGATCTTGTCGAAGTTAAGGCAATAGTCGAAGGCGATCAGGATGCGCATTTCATCAGACCGAAGCCTTCATTTGTCGAGATTCTCAGAAATGCCGATCTGCTGATTGCTACCGGTCTTGATCTCGAAATGTGGTTGCCTTCAGCTGTAGATAAATCAGGCAATCACAGGATAAGAAGTGGCGAACTCGGCTACGTGTCGGCAGCAACCGGAATGAACCTCATGGATAAGCCGGTTGCACTTTCGCACATTGAAGGCGGGCTGCACCTTTACGGAAACCCGCACGTCACCGTGAGTTCGATGAATGTAATTCAGGCCATAGATAACATCCGAATCGGCCTGAGCCGCAATTTACCTGCGCATGCACAAAAAATCAAAGAAAACGCCGACGCGCTGGTTACCGATGTCTGCAAAAACCTCTACGGCGAAGAGCTGCTAAACCTGCTTGGTCAGCAGACTTTGCTCGATCTGCACCGGGCCGGCAAACTGATGAGTTTTCTCAACGAAAAGAAGTTCAAGGGAAAGCCTCTGGCCGAATTTGCCGGCGGCTGGCTGCGCAAACTCTGGCATTTGCGCGGCACCCGCATTGTGTCATATCACAAAAACTGGCTCTATCTGTTTAATGAATTCGAGCTTATAGAAGGCGGATTCATCGAGCCAAAACCTGGCATACCGCCTTCCCCGAGGCATCTCGCAAATCTTAAGGAAACCATGAAGAAGCAGAATATCAAAATCGTGATTGCCGCCGACTATTTTGACGAAAAAACCGTTCGTCAGGTCGCCGCCGATACCGGTGCCGTCTATAAGATGCTGCCTTACTATGTTGGTGGCCGGCAAGGCATTGATTCCTGGATCAAACTCATGGATTTCTGGGTTGAGCAGATTGCCGATGCTGCGCAAAAAGCCGGGCTTGCCAGAGGTGCGCCAGATGAGAAATGAAAATATAATAATCAGCTGTAACGGTCTCGCGGTCGGCTATGGAGAAGAAGCCGTTCTCAGTGACATAAATCTGCAGATAAAGGCTGGCACCTTTTTGCCTTTTGTCGGGCCGAATGGCGTTGGCAAGACAACGCTGCTGCGCACTATTCTCGGGTTTTTGCCGCCTCTGGCCGGCGAACTGCTTCATCCCTTTGCGCAGCAGCCGCCCGGCTATGTGCCGCAGGTGTCGACTCTTGACCGACTTTATCCGGTAACTGCCCGCGAAGTTGTCTGTATGGGCCTTTACCCTCGTCTTGGCTTATGGAAACGTCCGGACAAACATATGCAGCAGGAAGTAGACGATTATATCGAGCGCTTTAACCTTACGCATCATGCTCATCGCCCGCTTGAAGAACTGTCTGGCGGAATGCGCCAGAAGATCATGATTGCCCGGGCGCTGGTCAGCGGCGCTGATGTGCTGATCATGGACGAACCAGCTGCTGGTCTAGATGAACAGTCTGAATTCGATCTGGTAAGGCTTTTACATCAGCTGTCAAAACACGATGGCAAAACAGTTCTCTTTGCGCAGCACAGCATTGAGCCGGTAATCGGCCTTGCCGAAGAAGTATGTCATTTTTCGCCGGGTCGTATTCATATCACACCACTTTTAGAATTCCTTGAAAAGCGAAATCTCTTTCTAAAGCAGGAAGCACAAAATGTTTGCCATTGAAAATATGAAAGCTGTCATAGATGTTTACGGTGGAGCCCTGCCCATCGCGTTTCTGATGGCAATAACCTTTGCCATTTTCGGTATCTTTGTCGTTCTCAAACGCATGGTGTTTATCGGTGTCACGCTCTCGGAAGTCGCCGCCTGCGGCGTCGCTTTCGCGCTGATTTACGAGTTTCCTCCATTCCTGGGAGCAGCAATGTTTTGCCTGGTGGTTGTCGCGATTCTGGCTTATCCCTACGAGCTTTCCAAGCTGCCGCGTGACACTGTGCTCGGCACCATATTCATATTTGCCTCCGGCATGGGTATATTGCTGGTTGCCGGTAGCGGTTTCGGGCTCGAAAAGGTCAAGGGCATTCTGTATGGCAACCTGCTCTTTGCCTCAACAAATGATGTTCTGACCATATGTGCGGTAATGATTCCGGCCCTGTTAATGTTGCTGATCTTTTTCAGGCCGGTGCTCTATTCATTTCTTGACCGCGAATCAGCTCTGACTCTTGGCATAAACGTCTGGCGCTACGAACTGCTCTTTTTCGTATTTCTCGGCCTGACAGTAGCAGCAGCTTCACGTATTGCCGGTGTCATGCTGGTGTTCTGCTATCTTGTCGTGCCAGCTGCTACTGCCTTGCTGCTTTCTCGTAACATGGTGCCGGGAATTCTGCTTGCATGCTTTTTCGCTGTGCTTACCACCGTGCTTGGTGTTATGACCTCATATCAGGCTGACCTGCCGCCAAATCAGCTGATTGCTGTCATTTCCTGCTGCTTTTTTGTGATCGCAATGGCGCATAATCACATGAAAAACCGCTGGTCGCCGGCGCGGGCATCAATGGCTTCGCTGGCCCTGTCGCTGATTCTGGTATGGGGCTTATCTACTCTGACAGTAGCTGGCGAACCAGCTGTATCTGTGCCAGTTGTTGCTGATGCCCACGCTGGTCAGGCAGTTGTCATGCAACCGCTTTCGCAGACTGCAGCTACAGCGTCATGCGATTTACCGCACGACTGGTCATTGATCATTGCCGAGGTCGAAAATGCTGTTGCCAGCAATCCGACAGAAGGTCTGCGAAAAGCGCGCGAAGCCCTCAATTCGAGCCCACCTCCATTCTTTGCCGAACAGTTAAAGGAAATTATCGAACAAAACAGCAGCCAGCCCTGACACAATATTGTATCGATACGAAAACCCGCTCTTAACCTTGCAGAAATTGACAAATAATCTGGCAGTCAGCGCGGGCAAATAGTAAACTTGCACGATGTAGTTAACCCTGGTTAAGGATGAAATGACTATGAAGAGCGTATCTGCTGGAAAAGTGCTTGCTGTGTGCATTTCTGAGGCAATGGGTACCGGCAAGAAACTGGTTGCGCAGTGCCAGTTTCTTGCCGGGCGCGGCATCGAAGGCGATGGCCACATTGATACGGTTCGCCCGGTCAGCCTGCTGATGGCTGAAGATATCGAAGAATACAACGCCGCGCACGACAAGAAAGCAAAGCCCGGCGATTTTGCCGAGAATGTCGTCAGTGAAGGCATTGACCTGCGCAAAGCCGCTGTTGGCGATCGGGTTAAAATCGGTGCCGCCCTGCTCGAAGTTTGTCAGATCGGCAAGGAAGTGCTGCCCCAGCATTATTCATTTCACGGCAATCGTCTGCTGCCAACCAGAGGCGTTTTCTGCAAAGTTCTCAGCTCTGGTCTGGCCCAACCCGGTGCCAGCATTGAACTGCTGAAAAAGTAAGTATTCCTGTTGCTCTTGCCGTGTTGTCGAATTGCAAAAATTTTCTTTGATTTTAGCTGTAAGATGATATAATTCCGTATTAGAAAATAATACCCATATGCCTCGCTTGGCTTGAGGCCGGTATTACAGCTCATTTATTTATTATGACAGAATGAGAAAGGAATCAAGGAATGACAAAAATTATAGTAATTGGTGGTTCAGCAGCCGGTCCCAAGGCCGCCGCCCGCGCGCGACGTCTGGACGAGAGTGCTGAAATTACGATTGTTCAGAAGTCGCCCGATCTTTCCATGGCTTCATGTGGCTATCCGTATTATGTTGGCGGTTTTTTTGATGACCGCAATCAGCTTCTCTGCAGCCCAACCGGTGTTGTCCGCGATTCCAGGTTTTTTCTCGGTGCCAAGGGCATAACCGCGCGAACTTTAACTGAAGCCATCTCTATTGATCGAAGCAAAAAGACAGTAAAAGTTAAGGACCTTACCAGCCAGCATATTGAAGAATTGTCTTATGACAAACTTATTCTGGCCACCGGAGCCCGGCCAAGAATGCCGCAGGTGCCCGGCCTTGGCCTTGAGGGTATTACAACTCTTCAGAGCATGCAGGATGCCGATTTCTTGAGAAAAATTGCCGATGAGAAAAAGATTAAAAAAGCTGTCGTTATCGGTGGTGGACTGATTGGCATCGAAACCTGCGAAGCTCTGAATCTTGCCGGTATCGAAATTACCATCGTGGAAATGCTGCCACAGCTGCTCTCGTTTCTCGACCCGGAAATGGCCAAACTCGTCGAAAACCATGTTCGCAGCAAAAATGCCAATGTTATCGGCAACAATGGTCTTGCCGAATTCCTTGGTAAAGACGGCAAACTGGTTGGCGTGAAGCTGCAGAATGGCGCTGAACTTGAGTGTGAACTGGCGATAGTTGCAATCGGAGTTATTCCAAACAGCGATCTGGCTGTTGCTGCCGGCCTTGATATCGGCAAAATAGGTGGCGTTACCGTAAACAGCTATATGCAGACATCAGATC